>WNGJ01002573.1_pt1 | contig 22124 bp, 20 predicted proteins | sample 5400611 | NCBI WGS metagenome assembly WNGJ01 (sample SAMN13153375, study PRJNA577476) | soil metagenome | isolation source: 40 cm soil or saprolite under Garry oak tree replicate 1 | place: USA:California | collected 2016-06-15
CGCGGCCGCCGCGGCGGGCGCGGCCGGCGTGAGATCGAAGCCCTTGCCGGCGCTTGCGGCGAGCGAGGCCAGCTGCCGCGCGGCCGCTACGGCGCGCGCATCGCCGCCCGCGGCGAGCGGTGCGGCTCCTTCGGCCAGCTGCTTGATGCGCTCGACGAACACCCGCCGCGCGGCCGGTCCGGGCGGCAGCGCCGCGGAGTCCCGCAGCGTGATGAACGAGACGCCGGCGTTGCACTGCGGGTTGGACGGCCCGGCCGGCAGCCGCGCCGCCCGCTCGGCGAGCGGCATGACCGCCTGCATGAGGCCGATCGCCAGATCCACGGCGAGGGACTTTTCCGCACTCGGGCCGCGCACCGCATAGGCGTAGGCGAGCAGGCGCAGCATCAGCCCGTAGCAGGCGTTGGCGAGATCCACAGTGGCCACCGCGTCCGGGTTCTCGAGCCATACGCGCCCCTCGGGGCGCGGCGGACGGCGCAGGACTGGATTAGTGGCGGCGGGGAACGCGGGCGCAAACGCCGGGTTGCGCTCGGTCAGCGCCTGCAACTCGGCGCGGATTCCCAGGAATTTCTGGTAGTGCGAGCCGATCGAGTCGCGCGGTGCGCCCTCGCCCTGCTCGACGATCGCCGCAAACGCGGCGAGCGCGGTCTTCAGGCACACGACCTGCCGGGCACCGGGCAGATTCACTTCCTCCGGCGAGAGCTGCAACGCCCGATCGCCATCGAAAGCGTTCGCCTCGCCGCAGTGCGCTACCAGGGCGCGCAGCCCCTCCCCGAGGGCCTCATAGAAGTCGCCGACGGTGTCGTAGTTGACGCCCATGGGAGTGAGCCGCGCCCCGCTGGTGCCGCCGCGTACATAGGCGCGCTCGTAGGCGAAGCCCGCGCCGTCCGGCTCTGTGGAGCCGCGCGGCCGCTCGAGGAATACGAAGTGCTGCAGCGTGTCAGCGTTGAACGGGGCGAGCTTCACCACCACGCTCGCCGGCAGCAGCCCCGGATCGAGCGGGAAATTCGAGCGCCCGATGCGCGGCGCGCCACCGAGCGCCGAGGTGATGTTCCACACCGCCGCGAGGTGGCCCATCTCCTCGATCGCCACGCCCATCAGCACCTGGCGCCAGCGGCGCACGGCCGCGGCCTCCTCTGCGCGAAGCCCCTCCCGTTCCCCGTCCTTCAGGCTAGCCGCGGCGTACAGGTAGGTGCACATGAGATTGTGCTCGAGCTCCGAAGCCTCGTAGAGCGCGTGCAGCAGCACTTCGCGCTGAGTGAGGGCGGGTGCCGGGGTGACGTCGTTCATGGGTCGGCCCGTTTCGATGCGGCGTGTGCGGTGCGCGCCTATGTCGCACAAATCGGCTGCCAGCGCCATCCCCCGAACCGGCGGCCCTCAGCCCGAGGCGTGCTCGCGCGTCTCGTGGAAGCGGATGTCGGGGAAGCGCTCGATGGTGAGCTCGAGATTCACGCGCGAGGGGGCGAGATACACCAGGGCGCCGCTGTGATCGAGCGCCAGGTGCTGCTCCGCGCGGGCGCGGAACTCCGCGAGGCGCCGCGCATCCGTGCTCTCGACCCAGCGCGCAGTGTGGATGGCGACCGGGTCGAAGACGCACTGCACCCCGTACTCGTCCTCGAGCCGGAACGCCACGACCTCGAACTGCAGCGGGCCGACGGCGCCGAGGATCAGCTCATTGCTGCGCAGCGGCCTGAAGAGCTGCGTCGCCCCCTCCTCGCACAGCTGCGACAGCCCCTTCTGCAGCGCCTTCATCTTGAGAGGCTCCACGAGCCGCGCGCGGCGGAATATCTCGGGCGCGAAGTTCGGGACGCCGGTGAATACCAGCCGCTCGCCCTCGGTGAAGGTGTCGCCGATGTTGATCGTGCCGTGGTTGTGCAGGCCGATGATGTCGCCCGCGTAGGCCTCCTCGGCGTGCGCGCGCTCGGCCGCCATGAAGGTGAGCGCATCGGCGACGCGCACCTCCTTGTCGAGGCGCACGTGAAAGAGCCGCATGCCCCGCTCGTACTTGCCGGCGCACAGCCGCAGGAACGCGATGCGGTCGCGGTGGCCGGGATCCATGTTCGCCTGGATCTTGAAGACGAAGCCCGCGAGCTGCGCCTCGGGGGGCATTACTGTGCGCTCGCGCGCCGTGCGCGACAGCGGCCCCGGGGCGTGCGCGGTGAAGGCCGCGAGCAGCTCCTCGACGCCGAAATTGTTGATGGCCGAGCCGAAGAACACGGGTGTCTGCCGCCCGGCGAGGTACGCCTGCGGGTCGAAGCGCTGGGTGGCTCCCCTCACCAGCTCCACCTCCTCGCGGAACGCGGCGACCCGATCGCCGAGGAACTCCAGCGCCGCCTCGCTCTCGAGCGCATCGATGGTGCGGTTCTCTCCCACCCGGCCGCGAACGCCCGCGGCATACACGTAGATGCGATCCTCGAGAAGATGATAAATGCCGTGCAGCTCGCGCCCCATGCCGATCGGCCAGGTGACGGGCGCGGTGTGGATCCGGAGCACACTCTCGATCTCGTCCAGCAGCTCGATGGGCGGGCGACCGTCCCGATCGAGCTTGTTGATGAAGGTCATGATCGGCGTGTCGCGCAAGCGGCAGACCTCCATCAGCTTGATGGTGCGCTCCTCGACGCCCTTGGCGCAGTCGATGACCATGAGAGCCGAGTCGACCGCGGTCAGCGTGCGGTAGGTGTCCTCGGAGAAGTCCTCGTGGCCCGGGGTGTCGAGCAGGTTCACGATGCATTCGCGGTACGGAAACTGCATCACCGAGGAGGTGACGGAGATACCCCGCTGCTGCTCGAGGCGCATCCAGTCGGAGGTTGCATGGCGCGCGGCCTTGCGGCCCTTGACGGCGCCGGCCATCTGGATGGCGCCGCCGAACAGCAGCAGCTTCTCGGTGAGGGTGGTCTTGCCGGCGTCAGGGTGCGAGATGATCGCGAAGGTCCGTCGCCGGCCGATTTCGGCAGCCAGGCCGCTCATGGGTCAGGGGACTTCAGGCCGAAGGGGCCTGGAAGGCGCGCAGGGCGAGCTTGAGCACGGCCGCATCCTCGCGGCCGCTGAGCGCCTGGTAGTAGCCGCGCCGGGTGCCGGCCTGCTCGAAGCCCATCGTGAGATAGAGCCGGATCGCCGCGGTGTTCGAGGGCCGCACCTCGAGAAAGGCCTCGGCCATGCCGGCGGCGGTCGCGCGCTCGATCAGGGAGCGGAGCAGGCGCTTGCCGACGCCCCGGCAGCGATACGCCTCACTCACGCAGAGATTCAGGATATGCGCCTCGCCCGCTCCGATGCTCATGACCCCGTAGGCGATCACCTGCCGGGCGACCGTCAGCACGCGGCAGACATACCCCACCCGCAGGCAGTCGCGGAAGATCCCCTCGCTCCAGGGGAACTGATACGAGGCGCGCTCGATGGCCACCACGTCCGCGACGTCGCCGGCCCGCATCGGGCGGATCACGACCTCGGGCGAGGCCTTGAGCAGCTCAGGAGCGGTTGCCATCGGTCGCGGTGCCTTGCGTCAGTTGCTGGTACACGCTGCGCGCGAACTTCAGGTCTTCCCATGCCTTGCGCTTGTCGCCCGGTGTACGCAGCAGGTAGGCGGGATGATACGTCACCACGAGTGGAGTGTTCAGCTCGCCGAAGCGATGTACCCGCCCGCGCAGCCTCCCGAGCGGCACGTCTGTGCCCAGCAGGTTCTGCGCGGCGATCCGCCCGACCGCGAGCATGATCTTAGGCTGCAGCAGCGCGATCTGCTCCACCAGGTACGGGAGGCACGCCGCCACCTCCTCGGGTTTCGCGTCGCGGTTACCCGGAGGCCGGCTCTTGAGCACGTTGGCGATGTAGACGTTCGTCCGGCGGTCGAGCCCGATGGCTCGCAGCATGGCATCGAGCAGCTGCCCGGCGACGCCGACGAAGGGCTCGCCGCGGCGATCTTCTTCGGCCCCGGGCGCCTCGCCGATCACCAGCCAGTCGGCGCGCTTCGGTCCCACGCCGAGCACCCCCTGGGTGCGCGTAGCGTGCAGCGGGCAGCGGGTGCACTCGAGCACCGCGGCGCGCAGCGCGTCCCAGCGCGCCTCAATCTCCGCAGCCGGCGCTGCCCTGTCCCCCGTCGGCGGAGCCTCGACCGCGCCCCGGCCGCGTCTCACCCACAGGTCGATGCCGATCGCCCGCAGGTACTCCAAGCGGCGCTCCCCCGGCATGCGTCCCCTACGCGCCTGCCGCCGGCGCGCCGCGCACCGCGCGCCGCAGGCGGCGCCCGACCCACAGGAGCGGCGCCGACAGAGCGTAAGTGCCGAAGGTCGAGAGCAGCATGGTGGGCGGATCGATCGCGATCAGCACGAAGAATAGCGGCACCAGCAGCATGTAGACGAATTTGATCCGCCGGTCGAGATCGAACTGCTTGAAGCTCGGATAACCGAAACGGCTCACCATCAGCCCCCCGGCGCTCGCGGTCACGACGAAGGCGGCGATCAGCCCGATGAGTCTCGGCTCGTGCCAGGCGCTGAAGTACCAGACGAAGGCCGCCACTATCGCCGCCGCGGACGGGCTCGGCAGCCCCTCGAAGTAGCGCTTGTCGGCGGTGGCGGCGCGCGCGTTGAAGCGCGCGAGGCGCAGCGCCGCGGCCACGGCGTAGAAGAAGCAGGCGAGCCAGCCGAACTGTTTCCAGAGGTGGCCGTACTCCGCGATGCGCACCACGCCCCACTGGTAGGCGACGATGGCGGGCGCGAGACCGAAGGCCACCATGTCCGCGAGACTGTCGTACTCCTTGCCGAAGAAGCTCTCGGTGCGTGTCAGACGCGCGATGCGCCCGTCGAGCGTGTCGAAGATCATCGCGACAAATACCGCCAGGCCGGCGTGATCGAAGTGCTTGTCGATGGCCGCCACGACCGCGTAGAAGCCCGAGAAGAGACACCCGGTGGTCAGGAGGTTGGGCAGCAGGTAGATGCCCTTGCTGCGGGGGCGTGAGTGTTCCTGGGACTCGGTTGCCACGGCGGCAATCTTATCCGTTATCCGGGCCCGAGGTAGTTGGCAGCGGGCTCCTGATAAGATGCCGGCGAAGGCCATTTCAAGAGCAGGTCCACGCGCCGATGAGGCTCTCCCAGTATCCGCTCAACACCATGAAGGAGACTCCCGCCGAGGCGGAGGTGGTGAGTCATCAGCTGATGCTGCGCGCCGGCCTCATCCGCCGCCTCGCTGCCGGTCTCTACAGCTGGCTGCCGATGGGCCTCAAGGTGCTGCAGAAGGTGGAGTGCATCATCCGCGAGGAAATGAACCGCGCGGGAGCGTTCGAGCTCGTGATGCCGGTGATCCAGCCGGCGGAGCTGTGGCAGGAGTCGGGCCGCTGGAGGGAGTACGGGCCGGAGCTGCTGCGCATCAAGGACCGGCACGAGCGCGATTTCGTCGCCGGTCCCACGCACGAGGAAGTGATCACCGACATCGTGCGACGCGAGCTGCAGAGCTACCGGCAGCTGCCGGTGAACTTCTACCAGATCCAGACCAAGTTCCGGGACGAGGTGCGCCCGCGCTTCGGCGTCATGCGGGCCCGCGAATTCATCATGAAGGACGCGTACTCCTTTCATCTCGACGAGGAGTCGCTGCGGGCCGGCTACCGCGCCATGTACGACGCCTACACCCGCATCTTCACGCGCACCGGGCTCACATTCCGCGCGGTGCGCGCGGACTCCGGCGCGATCGGCGGGGACGTGTCGCAGGAATTCCACGTGCTCGCCGCCTCGGGCGAGGACGTGATCGCCTTCTCCGGCGGCGACGACTACGCGGCGAACCTCGAGGTCGCGGTCGCGCTGGCGCCGCAGGGCCCGCGCCCCGCCCCGCAGCAGCCGCTGCGCAAGGTGCCGACTCCCGGCGCGCGCACCATCGAGGACCTGGCGCGCTTTCTCAAAGTGGACCCCGCGCGCTGCGTCAAGACGCTCATCGTCGAGGGAAGCGACGAGCAGGCGGTGGCGCTGGTGGTGCGCGGAGATCACGAGCTGAACGCCTTCAAGGCGCAGAAGCTCGCCGGGGTGGCGAGCCCGCTGCGCATGGCGAGCGCCGAGCGGGTGCTGCGCGCGACCGGCGCCGAGCCCGGCTACGTCGGCGTGGTCGGGCTCGAGTGCCGCGTGTATGCGGATCACAGCGCACTGGCGCTCGCCGATTTCGTGTGCGGCGCCAACGAGAAGGATATGCACTTCACGGGCGTGAACTGGGAGCGGGACGTGAAGGGGGCCGTCGCCGCGGATCTGCGCAACGTGGTCGAGGGTGATCCCAGCCCCTCCGGCAAAGGGAGGCTGAAGATCGCGCGCGGCATCGAAGTGGGTCACATCTTCCAGCTCGGCCGCAAGTACAGCGAGCCCATGAAGGCCGTGGTGCTCGATGAGGCAGGCCGCGAGACCGCGCTCTACATGGGTTGCTACGGGATCGGCGTGACGCGCGTCGTGGCCGCCGCCATCGAGCAGAGCCACGATGAGCGCGGCATCATCTGGCCGGCTCCGATCGCGCCCTTCCAGGTGGTACTGGTGGCGCTGAACCTGCAAAAATCCGCGCGTGTTCGCGAGGTCAGCGACCGCCTGTATGCCGAGCTCACCGCCGCCGGGATCGAAGTGCTGTACGACGACCGCGACGCGCGCCCGGGCGTCAAGTTCGCCGACGCGGAGCTGCTCGGCATCCCACACCGGCTGGTGGTGGCCGATCGGGGCCTCGAGGCGGGTAAGCTCGAATATCGCCACCGGCGCGACAGCGCCAGCACCGAGTTCCCGGAGCCCGAGACGCTCTCCTTCCTGCGCGCGCGCCTTGCGAGCTGAGCGCGCCTCGAGCGCGGCGCGCCGCCGAGCGCTCCCCGCGATCGCGCTTGCCGCCCTCGCCGCGGCCCTCCCGCATCCGGCGCACGCGGATCAACAGCTCGATCGAGAGCTTCGGGAGGTGATCGCGAAGGCCATCGGTGAGGCGCAGTGCTTCACCGATCATTACGACTCGGCGGTGTGGTACACGCTGATGGAGCCGCGGCTGCGGCGCATCGTGAAGGAAAAGAACGAGCGGCTCGACATCCTCAGGGAGGTCTACTGCGAGACGCACCGGGCCGGTGAGGCGCGTCTGCCGCCGGGCCTCGTGATGGCGCTCATCGACGTCGAGAGCCGCTTCGACCGCTGGGCGGTCTCGCCCAGCGGCGCCGTGGGTCTCATGCAGGTGATGCCGTTCTGGCCCGAGCGGCTCGGCATGCGCCGCCACGACCTGATCCACATCGCACCCAACATCCGCATGGGCTGCGCCATCCTGCGCTTCTATCTCGATCACGAGCGCAACGACGTGCGCAAGGCGCTGGCGCGCTACAACGGCAGCCCCGGCCGGCGCGACTATCCCGATCGGGTGATCGGCGACTGGACGCGCTGGAGCGGGGCGGACGACCTCGGCTTTCCGCCCAAGAGCCGTTAAGGCCGCTGCACGCGTGGCGCCAGCGAGCGCGCCACGCCCTCGCGGCGCGAGTCGGCCGCGCCCTCGTAACTCCCGTCGGCGCGGCGCAGTACCCCGTGCAGCCCCGAGTTCTCGGCATGCCCGGGCTTGAGCTCGATGCCGCGGTCGCGGAGCCCGGCGAGCAGCGCGGGGGAGAACTTGGCGGTCTCGCCGCTGTAGGTGTCGCCGCGCGCGATCAGGTTCGGCAGCTCGATCGCCTCCTTGAGCGACAGCCTCCAGACGAACAGCCCGACCAGCGCCTTGGCGTTGTATTCGAGAATCGCGGACCCCCCGGGCGAGCCGAGCGCGGCCACGAAGTTGCCGGCGTGATCGAGAACGATGACCGGAGCCATCGAGGAGCGCGGCCGCTTGCCGCCGCGCACCGCGTTGGCGACCGGGCGGCCGCCCTCGGCCGGCACGAACGAGAAGTCGGTGAGCTGATTGTTGAGGACGAAGCCCTCGACCGTGCGCCCGGAGCCGAAGATCGATTCGATGGTGGTGGTCATGGATACGACATTGCCCTCCGCATCCACGATCACGAAGTGGCTGGTTCCCGCGGACTCGGCGGTCGCGTCCCGTCCGCGCGGCGTGGCGAGGTCGCCGGGGAGCGGCGCGGCGCCCGCGTGCTGGCCGATCAGCTGGGCACGCAGCTGCACGTAGGCGGGGTCGAGCATGCGATCGACCGGCACGGGCACGAAGCGCGGATCCGCGACGTAGCGGTCACGGTCGGCGTACATGAGACGGCTCGCCTGCGCGAACAGGAACCAGGCCTGAGGATCGCTCGGGCGGCGCCCGCCGATATCGGTGCGGTCGAGTATGGAGAGCATCTGCAGAAGCGACACGCCGCTCGAGGGCGGCGGCGGCACGCACACCGAGTAGCCGCGGTACGGCCGGCACACCGGCTCGGTCCAGCTCGCGCGATAGCTGGCGAGATCCTTGAGCGTCATCGTGCCTGGCAGCGCCGGCAAATGCGTGGTGGCCACGATCTCGCGGGCGATCTCGCCTTCGTAGAGCGCGCGCGGACCCTGGCGCGCAACCCGCTCGAGTGTGTGGGCGTACGTCGGATTGCGAAACAGGTCGCCTTCCTGGACGGTCTCGCCGTCGGCTCGCGAGAACATCATGCGCACTTCGTTGGTCGGCGGAAACGGCGATCCCTCGCCGAGAAACGACGCCATGCGCGCGGGAACCTTGAAGCCCGCCGCCGCGGCGCGAATTGCCGGCTGAAAGAGATCCTTCCACCGAAGCCTGCCGAGCTTCGAGTGCGCCGCGTACAGCATCGCGATCGCGCCGGGCACGCCGGTGGAGCGCCCGCTGCGCACCGCCTCGACGAACGGCAAGGGCTTGCCGTGCTCGTCGAGGAACATGTCGGGCTGCGCGCCCGCGGGCGCGCGCTCGCGACCCTCGAGCGCGCTCAGCTTGCGGCTCCCGGCATCGTAGTAGAGGAGGAAGGCACCGCCGCCGATGCCGGAGCTCTGCGGCTCGACGAGCCCGAGCATTGCCTGCACCGCTACCGCGGCGTCGACCGCCTTGCCTCCCCGGGCGAGGATCTCGAGCCCGGCATCGACGGCGAGCGGGTTGGCGGCCGCGACCCAGGGCGCTTGCGCACGGCGCGGGTGCCGGTGGAACCAGAGAACCCTGGGAGGCGGCGCGGCCGCAGGCGCGGGCGGCGGCTCGGGGGCGACGGGCTCAGTCGGCGGAGCATGCGTCTCGGGGGGCTCCGCCGGCACCATGGCCGCGGTGAGGAGCGCGAGCGCCGCGAGCAGCGCAAGCGCGGACGCTCTGTTCAGAACCCGCATCGATTCAAGCCGTGCGAAAGCCCGCGGGTGTCTGCGCGGCATCGATCACGACGTCGGTCACCTCCACCGAGGTGACCCTCGAGGCCGAGGAGCCGATCCACAGCCATTTGACGAACGCGAGCACCGCCTCCTGGTCCCCGCAGGCCAGAACCTCCACGCGGCCGTCCGGGAGGTTGCGTGCGTGTCCGCTCACGCCGAGGCCCTGCGCACGCCGCGCGGCGGTAGCGCGGTAGTACACGCCCTGAACACGTCCGCCCACGAGACATCTCTTGCCGATCATGCACACCTATGATGGCACATCCGTTTTGTGGCAACGTCTGCGCTCTGAGGGGGACGGCATGGCGGAGATACTGGTGCTCTACTATTCGCGCAGCGGCGCCACCGCCGAGCTGGCGCGACAGGTGTGCCGCGGCATCGAGAGCATCGCGGGCGCGAGCGCGCGGCTGCGAACCGTGCCGCCGGTGTCGGCGGAAAGCGAGGGGCCCGCGAAGCCCGTGCCCGCGAGCGGAGCGCCGTACGCCACGCTCGAGGACCTCAAGGAGACACAGGGACTGGTGCTCGGGAGCCCCACGCGCTTTGGCAACATGGCAGCCCCCCTCAAGCACTTCCTCGACGGCACGGCGAGCCTGTGGCTCACGGGGGCGCTCGCTGGCAAACCCGCCGGCGTGTTCACCTCTACCCAGACGCTCCACGGCGGCCAGGAGACGACCCTGCTGTCGATGATGCTGCCGCTGCTTCATCACGGCATGTACCTGGTGGGCCTGCCCTACACCGAGCGAGCGCTGAGTGAGACCGCGGGCGGCGGCACGCCGTACGGCGCCTCCCACGTCAGCGGCGCGGGGACTGCCGTAACGCTCACGGACCACGAGAAGGCGCTGGCGCAGGCGCTCGGGAAACGGGTCGCGGCGCTGGCTGTGCGGCTCGGGTCATCCGCTTCCGGCCCCCGCCCCGCCGCGTAGCACTTCGCGGATGAACGGTATCGTGAGGCGGCGCTGCGCCGCGAGGGAGGCATCGTCGAGCGTATCGAGGAGCTCGTAGAGGCGGCGCATGTCGCGGGGAAAGCGCCGCTGCAGCCATTGCGAGGTTTCCGCGGGCAGCTCGAAGCCGCGAAGCCTCGCGCGCAGCTGCAGCGCCGCCTGCTGCTCGCTCTCATCGAGCCCCCGCAGCTGAAACACCGCTCCGGCGGCGCAGCGCGAGCCCAGATCCGCCAGCGCCCAATGCATGAGTGCCGGCGGTGCCTGCGCCGAGACGATCAGCCGTCCGCCCGAGTCCTCCAGCTCCCGCAGCAGGCCGAAGATCGCCCGCTCCCACTGCGCTCTTCCCGCGACCTGATCGATATCGTCCAGGCACAGGCACTCGAGCTGCGGCATGCCCTCGAGCACGTCGACTCCGAGCCGCGCCATCTCGGCGAGCGGCAGGAAGCCCGCGCGCATGCGCTCGCTGGCCGCCGCGCAGATCGCCTGCAGGAGGTGGGTCTTGCCCGATCCGCCGGGACCGGCGAGCCAGGTGAGTCCCGAGCCTTCCGCGCTCGCCAGGCGGCGCGCATGCTCGAGCGCCTCGGCGTTACGCGCCGGCAGGAAGCTGGCGAAGACGGCGCGGTCGGGCAGACGCACGCTGAGCGGTATCTGGCGCATCGGCGCGAGTGTCTACGAGGGGCGTACGGCCTGCACCCAGGCGCGACGCGTGAAGGTGAGCACGTAGTGCACCCCGGACACCGCAGTGGTCGCGAACGTGAGCAGCGCGCCGGCATCGAGCAGCTCGCGTGGCGGCATCCCGGTGGCGGCGTTGAGCAGCACCAGCATCACGTAAGCGAGCTGCGCACCGGTGTTCAGCTTGCTGATCGGCGTCGGCCGACCGCGCAGCGGCCCGAACCAGAGCCGAAAGGTCAACGCGCCGAGCCCGATCAGCACATCCCGCGCGACGACCGCCGCCGTCAGCCACCAGGGAGTGAGGCCGAGCCACGCGCACTCGACGAACAGCGTGACCAGCAGCAGCTTGTCGGCCGCCGGATCGAGGATCTTGCCGAGCTCGGATGTCCAGTTGAAGCGCTTGGCCAGATAGCCGTCGAGTCCGTCCGATACGGCCGCCGCCATGAACAAGACGAGCGCGGGCACGTGGCGGCCGGCGTGCAGCGTGACGACGATCGGCCAGATCAGCGCCAGGCGGATCAGACAGATCAGGTTCGGCAGGTGACGCACGATCGGCTTCGGTGTCGGGAGGGCGCTCGCGATCTTCAGCCGCGGGGCTGGTAGCGGTAGGCAGGCGGCGCCCCGTCGGCGCTGACACGAGTGAGCCGCGTCGAGCCCGCCAGCGCCTCCTCGAGCCCGGCGGCGCCGCCGCGTACGGTCACATCGAAGGCGGCGCTGTTGGCTTCGGCCGCCGCGATGTTGGCACGGCGCACGCCCGGAACGCTCTCGAGCAGCCGCTGCACGGCGGCGTAGTCGGCGAGTCCCGCCACCCCCTCGATTCGCACCCTCGTGGTCGCTTCCGCCTGCGCGAGCGAGCCGCCCTGCTGCGGCGAGAGCAGGTCGACCGTGTGATCGATACCCGCGGCGAGCGGGCCATTCCAACCCTCGCTCGCCGAGCGCGTGTACAGCGTCCACTGGAGGTCGGTGTCGGGAGCGTTGGGATCGCCGCGACCGATGAGGACCTGATCGCCACCGTAGCGTTGCGCGGACTCGAGTATCGCCGGCGGCGCGAGCAAGTTACCGTCCGTACCGACGACCGCGAGCGGCAGCAGGCTGATCGGCAGACCGCGCTCGGCCGCGACGCGCTCGAGCTCGGAGCGCGCGGCATCCTCGGCGGCACGCGGGCGCGGCGGGATGAGCACCACGAGCGTGAACGGCCGCTCGCGGTCCCAGATGCCGCGCCCCGCCGCAGTGATCGCCTGTTCGACGGCAGAGCCGTCGAACACCACCTGCGATTCCCCGCGCGGCCCGACCGCATAGCCCTTGACGTAGCGCGACGCCTCGGCCACCACGCTCGCGAGCGCCGGGTCGTTGGCGGATTCGCGCCGGCCGGTTGCGCGCACCAGCGCCTGCCGCATGGCGTCCTGCACCGCGGCGGCGGACTGGCCTTCGACGGCGACTTCGTAAGCCCGCACCACCCTTCCCGCGAGACACGGCAACGGCAGCGCGCCGGCGAGCGCGCAGAGGCTCACGAGAAACGCGCGCGCGCGGTGCTTCGCGGTGGTTGAAGCTGGGCCCGATTGCGACATTGTCTGGATCGATCGCGCAACAGCGCGAAGCGGCAGGTACAATACCATACGCGCCCGTGACAGACGGCGGCCCGCCGCGAACGCTTCAAGACTCATGACAGAAGGCCCGCGTCTCACCTATCGCGATGCCGGCGTCGATAGCGACGCCGGCGATGAGCTGGTCGAGCGAATCAAACCGCTGGTGCAGCGCGCGCAGCGCCGCGAAGTGCTCGCCGGCATCGGCGGCTTCGGTGCCCTGGTCGAGCTGCCGTCCGGCTACCGCCAGCCGGTGCTGGTCGCGGGCACCGACGGCGTAGGCACGAAGCTGCGTCTCGCCATCGAAAGCGGCCGGCACGACACCATCGGGATCGACCTGGTGGCGATGTGCGCGAACGACGTCGTGGTGCAGGGAGCCGAGCCGCTGTTCTTCCTCGACTACTACGCCACGGGGAAGCTGCGCGTGCCGGTCGCCGAAGCGGTGGTGCGCGGAATCGTCGAGGGCTGCGTGCAGGCGGGTGCGGCGCTCGTGGGCGGCGAGACGGCGGAGATGCCCGGCATGTACTCGGGCGATGACTACGATCTCGCCGGATTCTGCGTCGGCGTGGTCGAGAAGGATGCGATCATCGACGGTACGCGCACGCGCGCCGGCGATGCGATCATCGGGCTCGCCTCCTCCGGGCCTCATTCCAACGGCTATTCGCTCATCCGCAAGCTCGTGGCGGCCGCGGGCGCCACGCCCACGACCACGCTCGCCGGAAGCAAGCTCTTCGACCGGCTGCTCGCGCCGACGCGGATCTACGTGAAGGCTCTGCTCGCGCTCGTACGTGCCATGCCGGTGCACGCGCTCGCGCACATCACAGGCGGGGGCCTGACCGACAACATCCCGCGGGTGCTGCCGGAAGGCCTGGAGGCCGTGCTCGAGCGGCGCAACTGGCAGCGCGACCCGGTGTTCGACTGGCTGCAGAAGGCGGGAAGGATCGAGTCCGCCGAGATGTACCGTACCTTCAACTGTGGGCTCGGCATGGTGGTCATCGTGCCGCCCGAGCATGCGGCGGCGGCGGTGAAGTCTCTCGCTGCGCGGGGCGAGACCGCGACGATCGTCGGCGAGGTGCGCGCCGGCGCGCGGGGCGTCGTTATCCACGCATGAGCACGCGCGCGCCGCTCGAGGCGGCGATTCTCATCTCCGGCCGCGGCTCGAACATGATGGCGATCGCGCGCGAGTGCCTCGCGGGCCACATCGCCGCGCGGGTCGCCGTGGTGATCTCCGACCGGGCCGACGCGCCGGGCCTCGCGGGCGCGCGCGAGCTGGGGCTGGAGACCGCCGTGCTGAAGTCCGCGGAGAGCGCCGGCGGCGCGGCGCTCGAGGTATCGCTCGCGGCGGTTCTCGAGGCGCACGGGTGCGACGTGATCGCGCTGGCAGGCTTCATGCGCATTCTGTCGGGGCCGTTCGTCGCGCGTCATCTCGGCAGGATGTTCAACATTCACCCCTCGCTCCTGCCCGGATACCGGGGCCTGCACACTCACCGGCGCGTGCTCGAGGCGCACGACACCGAGCACGGCGCCAGCGTGCACTTCGTCACCGCTGAGCTCGATGCGGGGCCCGTCGTGCTGCAGTCGCGGGTGGCGGCGATGCCCGGCGATACCGAAGCGACGCTGTCAGCGCGCGTTCAGGCCACCGAGCACATCATCTATCCGCGCGTGCTCGGCTGGTTCGCGGAGCGGCGCCTCGTGTGGCGCGACGGCGCCGCCTGGCTCGACGGGCGGCGCCTGGACACGCCGATCGTGGAGGACTTCCGTGCCACAGCGCGCAGTTGACGAGAGCCGCCCCAAGCCGTGCGGCCGCGCGCGATGCGGCCTCGCGCGATGCGGCGCGCGCGGCGCACGGGCGCTGGCCGCCGCGCTCTCGGCGCTGCTCATGAGCGCAACCGCGGGCGCCGACGAGCTCCAGCCCTTCGAGGCGAGCTACACCTGGATCTGGCACGGCATGACGGTGGCGGAGTCGCGCCTCAAGCTCGAGAGAACCGGCGACACCTGGACGTACAGCTCGACCAGCGAGCCGCGCGGCCTCGGCCGGCTGCTCTCGGAGCGCCCCAAAACCGTGAGCGTGCTCAAGGTAACGGCCGCGAACGTCGAGCCCCTGAGCTACAAGGGCGACGACGGCACGGGCTCGACGAGGCGCAAGGTGGACGTCGAGTACGACTGGGAGAAGCGCCGCGTCACGGGCGTCTACGAGGACGCACCGGTCGATCTGCCGCTCACGCCGGGGGTCCAGGACGAAGCCTCGGTGCAGGTAGCCCTGATGGTCGAGCTGCTGCGCGGACGCACTCCGGAGCGCTTCGAGCTGCTCGACAAGAACAGCGTGCGCGAATACAGCTACGTCCGCGAGGGCAAGGAGACGCTCAAAACTCCGTTCGGCGACGTACCGACCGTCATCTACCGCAGCCACCGCGCGGACTCACCCCACGTCAACCGCTACTGGTGCGCGCCCGGGCGCGGCTACATCCCGATACGCGTCGAGCAGAAGCGCGGCGATGACGTGCAGTGGATCATGGAGATCCGGAGCCTCAAGCGCGAGTGACGCCCCGGCGCGGTTGCTGCGGCGGACCGCCGCGGGCAGCGCGAGACGGTGACCTGCTTTGCGCGATAGTTCCGCCTGCGTGTAAGTATTCGCGTCACGCTGCTAGCCCCGTTGAGGCCACAAGACCTTGATTTCCCTAGACTTGCACTGCAGCCCCCCAGAGCGCAACACTTACGCGCGGGCGGAACTATCTGCAAAAAGAGGTCCGATATCCGGCTCCCTCAGCGCTGGGAGCCGCGGCCGCTCAGCGCCGACAACCTATCGCACCATGTGAAGCGCTCAACGTGCGCGGCGCGCTGCGGGCTTATCGCCCTAGGTCTTCGGCAGCGTGACGCCCCGCTGACCCTGGTACTTGCCGCCGCGGTCCTTGTAGGACGTCGAGCACACCTCGTCTGACTCGAAGAACAACATCTGCGCGACGCCTTCGTTGGCGTAGATCTTCGCGGGCAGCGGTGTTGTGTTGGAAAACTCGAGTGTCACGTTGCCTTCCCACTCGGGCTCCAAAGGCGTTACGTTCACTATTACGCCGCAACGCGCGAACGTGCTTTTTCCGACCGTGAGAATGAGCACGTTGCGCGGGACGCGAAAGTACTCAACCGTCCGAGCCAACGCGAACGAGTTAGGCGGGATGATGCACACATCCCCGCGGAAGTCGACGAAGCTCTTCTCGTCGAATCTCTTCGGGTCCACGATCGTGGAGTTGATGTTGGTGAAGATCTTGAACTCGTCCGCGCAGCGTACGTCGTAGCCGTAGCTCGAGGTGCCGTAGGAGACGATCCGGTGGCCGTTCACCTCGCGCACCTGCCCCGCCTCGAAGGGCTCGATCATGCGCTGCTCGCGCGCCATGCGCCGGATCCAGTTGTCGGACTTGATGCTCATTCTGATTCCCGGTTATGCAGGCGCAACCCGAGGGCGCCGCGGAGGTCTCAGGTCTCCTCGACCACGATCTTCGGAAACCCGCCGCTGCGATCGCGCGCGCGCCGCGCTAGCGCGGCGGCCGTGCGGCGGGCCATCTCGAAGTACGGCCGGGCTCGCGGCGCGTCCGGGGCCGCAACGACCGTCGGCGTGCCGCCGTCGGCCTCCTCACGGATTCTCGCATCGAGCGGCAGCTCCCCGAGCAGCCTCACGCCGTAGTCCTCGGCCATGCGCGCGCCGCCGCCGGAGCCGAAGATGTGCTCGGTGTGCCCGCAGCTCGAGCAGATGTGCACGCTCATGTTCTCGACGATGCCGAGCACCGGCACCGCAACCTTCTCGAACATCTTCAGCCCCTTGCGGGCATCGGCGAGCGCGATTTCCTGGGGAGTCGTCACGATGACGGCTCCCGCGACCGGCACTCGCTGCGCGAGCGTCAGCTGAATGTCGCCGGTGCCGGGAGGCATGTCGACGACCAGGTAGTCGAGCGCCCCCCACTCGGTCTGCTCGAGCAGCTGCGTGAGAGCCTGGGTCACCATGGGCCCGCGCCACACCATCGGCTGCTCGGCATCGACCAGGAAACCTATCGACATGACGGTCACGCCGTGACCCGTGAGCGGGCGCAGGCGCTGGCCGTCGGCCGTGGTCGGACGCTGCCCGGCAAGGCCGAGCATGAGGGGCTGGCTCGGCCCGTAGATGTCGGCGTCGAGCACTCCGACCCGCGCGCCCTGGGCGCGCCACGCGAGCGCGAGATTCACGGCGACCGTGGACTTGCCGACTCCTCCTTTGCCGGAGGCGACCGCGACGATGTTGCGGATCTCGCCGAGCGGCTTGAGACTGCGCTGCACGGCGTGGGCGCGAATGTCGGGCTCCAGGTCGACGGTGAGCGGGGCGGCTATCCCCGCCGCGGCGAGGTGCCCGACCAGCGCGGCGGCGAGCTCCGCCTGGTACCCGCCGACCGGAAAACCGAGCGCGATGCGCGCGCGGAAGCCCTCGCCGGCCTCGCGCACCTCGCGCACCGCCTGCGCGGCGCCCAGGGTGTCCTGCAGATACGGGTCTATGTACGCGTCCAGGGCGGCGCGCACGGCGTCCGGCGAGGCTTTGGGACTCATTTCGTCCACCGCTGAAAGTCCAGCTGCGGATTGTAGAGGTTGGGAAGGTGGCTCGCATGCGGTAGGCCGGCCTGGCCTCCGTCAGGGCTGTGGCATAATCCGCGACCGCGACAGCGCAGCGCCGGCCCGGACAGATCCGCGGCAGCCTCGCATCGTCTGGTCGCGCAGGCGCGCTGGATGCGTGCGGAGCGGTGTCCGACGGAAAGGCTGAATGAGCTTTTTCACGAACTTGCGTGCCGACCGGCTCGTCACAGAGATCCGGTCATCGAATGATCCCAACAGCGCGGCCACCCAGAAGGCGATCGCGCGGCTGAAGGACGTCGGTCCCGGCGCCATCGAGTCCGTATTCGCCGCGCTGCCTGAAGCGGACAAGGCCGCCACCATGGCCTTCGTGGAAGTGCTTGCGGGCCTCGTGAGCCAGAAGAGCCTCCCGGTCTTCATGCGCGGGCTGGTGGAAGGCAGTCCCCGGGTCATCTCCGGCATCTCCTGGGCGCTCACCACCAGCCGCAACTACCCGCCGCACCTGCTGCTCGAGGCGTTGTCGATACCCGGGATCTCGAAGCCCACGGTGCTCGAGGTGATTGCGGCCCAGAAGTCGCGCTTCGGAGTTCGGGAGCTCCTCGCCGCGGCCTACACCCAGGAGCCGAACGAGAAGGCGGCACTCTTTCGGCTCATCGGCGAGATCGCCGACCAGTCCGCGATCCCCGAGCTGGTGGGGCGTCTGCAGGGCAAGGACCCGATCGCGCGCGTGCACATCATCAACACGCTCGCGCGCTTCAACAGCCCGGAAGTCCAGAACGCACTGCAAGGCCTGCTCAAGGATCCCAACAAGCTGATCCGCGGGGCGGTCCTCTCGGCGATGCAGCGGATGAACGGCACCATCGACATCGAGCGGGTGTCCGCGCTGCTGCGCGATCCGGAGATCGACGTCCTCAACCGCGCCATCGACGTGGTCATCAAGGCCAACCACCCGGAGACGATGCGCTATCTCATCGAGGTGCTGAAGGATGAGAACGAGAACGCGCGCCGCGCCGCGGTCGAGGTGCTCAACGAGATCGGCAACGCCAAGTCCGTCAAGTATCTGCTCGAGGCGCTCAAGGACAGCGACTGGTGGGTGCGCAGCCGCGCCGCGGACGCGCTCGGCAAGATCGGCGGCCCGAAGGTCATCGACGCCGTGCTGCAGCTGGTGCGCGACAAGGACGAGGACATCCGCCGCGCGGCCATCGAGATCCTCAACCAGACCAAGGACGAGCGCGCGGTCGAATCCCTCATCCAGGCCACGCGCGATGCCGACTGGTGGGTGAGCGAGCGGGCGGTGGATGCGCTGGCGGAGATCGGCAGCAAGCGCGCACTGCCGCGCCTGATGGAGATGCTCCACACCCCGGCGAACGTCGCCAGGCCCGAGCGTGAGATCCGCATCGAGGCGATCCAGGCCCTGTCCCGGGTCGCCGACGAGTCCCGCGCCGAGCAGGTACGCAACGAGCTGCAGGCGCAGGTCTCCTGCCCCGATCAGACCATATCGCGCATGGCGGCGGCCGCGATGAACGAGCTCGAGAACCGCCTCGCCGGCGTCACGCCGCTCGCCGGCACGTCCGCGGCCGCGGTCGCGGCAACGCAGGCGGGCGTCCGCCCGCCGCAGCCCGTGCCGCCGCCGGACGCGGCCAAGACGATGCTGATCGCGGACCAGGGGGTCACGCAGGCGGCGAAGCAGGCGGAGGCAGCCAAGCTCGATATCCAGACTCTCAAGTCGGGCGATGTCATCGAGGGTCGCTACAAGTACATCGACCGCATCGGCCGCGGCGCTTTCGGCACCGTGCTGCTGATGGAGGACACGGTGGTCGACGAGCGGCTGATCCTCAAGTTCCTCAACCCGAACGTCTCGCAGGACGAGGAAGTGATGAAGCGCTTCGTCCACGAGCTGCGCTACTCGCGCAAGATCACCCACAAGAACGTCATCCGCATCTACGACTTCCTCTACATTCAGGGGAGCTACGCGATCTCGATGGAATACTTCCCCTCCCACACGCTCGGCAGCGAGGTCGTGAACGAGAAGCCGGTCGAGCTCAAGCGCGCCATGGGCTTCGCCATGGACATCTGCACCGGCATGACGGTCGCGCATCAGCTCGGCATCGTGCACCGCGACTTGAAGCCCGCCAACGTGCTGATCAACCAGGACGGCTTGCTCAAGATCGTGGACTTCGGCGTGGCGGCGGCGCAGCGCGAAGGCGACACCCAGCTCACCAAGACGGGCTACGTCATCGGTTCTCCGAAGTACATGGCTCCCGAGCAGATCCTCGGCAAGAAGGTCGACGAGCGCGCCGACATCTACGCGCTCGGCGTGATGCTCTACGAGATGGTGACCGGCGTGCCGCCCTATTCCCGGGGCGATCATATGTCGGTCATGTATCAGCACGTGCAGGGCAAGGCTCGCCCGCCCCAGGAGGTGAACCCCTCGCTCCCGCCAGGGCTGGCGGAGCTCGTCATGCGGGCGATGTCGGTCGACAAGACCAAGCGCTTCCAGACGATGGAGGAGCTGCGCGTGGCGCTCGAGCGCTACCGGCACTAGCCACCCCTCGCTTACCTGTCGCGATGCGGCGCCGCGGAGCCCGGCCGAAAAAGTCACATCCGGCGCGAGCCTTGCTAAAGTTCGTGCGTTCCGTCAAATTTCCAGCCACAAGCTGTTGATCCTGAAGTCCCTTTCCGGCTAAACAGCGCTTGGCTGAAGCTCTCGGAGGAACGTTCGCTTGGCGCGCATCGACGCGTTTCTGAAGCTCGGCACACAGCAGGGGTGCTCGGACGTGCACCTGGCGGTCGGCGTGCCCCCCATGCTGCGCATGCATGGCGATCTGCTGCCGATCAAGTTCCGCGACCTGCGAGCGGCGGAGCTCGACGGCTACATATCGGAGATCCTCACCCGCTCGCAGAACGAGCAGTTCGCCAAGGGCAATGACCTGGACTTCTCCTACGTATCCAGCGAGGGGGGGCGCTTTCGGGTCAACGTCTATCGCAAGGACACCGGCATCGGCGCCACCTTCCGCTCCATCCCCTCCGAGGTCCCGACGCTCGAGAAGCTGGCGCTGCCGCCGATCGTCACCAAGCTCTGCGACTTCCACCAGGGCATGGTGCTGGTCACCGGCTCCACCGGTACCGGCAAGTCGACCACGCTCGCGGCGATGATCGATCACCTGAACCAGACGCGCCGGCTCAACATCATCAGCCTCGAGGACCCGATCGAGTTCGTGCACGCGAGCAAGCAGAGCCAGGTGATCCAGCGCGAGCTCGGCACGCACATCCCGAGCTTCGCCGAAGGCGTGCGCGCCGCGATGCGCGAAGACCCCGACGTCATCCTGGTCGGCGAGTTGCGCGATGCCGACACCATCTCCATGGCGATGACCGCGGCGGAGACCGGGCACCTGGTGCTCGGCACGCTGCACACCACCAGCGCGGTCAAGACGATCGATCGCGTGATCGACGCGTTGCCGGTGGAGGAGCGCGAGCAGACCAAGAGCTTCCTCGCGCAGAGCCTGCTCGCAGTCGTGACCCAGGTGCTGGTAAAGACCCCCGAGGGACACGGCCGCCGGGCCATCTGCGAGTTGCTGATGATGACCAAGGCGATCGCCAAGCTCATCCAGACCGAGCAGACCCACCAGATCCCGAGCCAGCTGCAGATGGGCCGTGACCTCGGCATGCAGCTGCTCGACCAGGCGCTGCTGGCGGCCATCGCGGCGCGCACCGTCGATCCCGACGATGCCTACACCTACGCCGTCGAGAAGCGCGCCTTCCAGAAGTACGTCACCGACACTACCATGCTGTCGAAGCTCGACAACCTGGCTCCGGCTCCGGCTCCGCCGGTGCCGCCCACGAATTCGGCGGACTGAAGGATCCCTTCGCACCCGTGGCACAGATCGACCCCCTGCTCATCGAAGTCCTCGAGAAGCGCGGCTCGGACCTGCATTTCATCGCCGGCGATCCGCCGCGCATCCGCCTGTTCGGCGATCTCTCGTCGCTCAAGCCCGAGAAGCTGGCGCCGGAGTTCGTCAAACAGGCGCTCTACGAGATCCTGCCCAAGGCGGCGCTCGAGCGCTTCGAGACCAAGGACGGCGCCGATTTCGCCTACACGCTGGAGGGTCGCGGGCGCTTCCGGGTCAATGTCATGCGACACCTGAATGGCATGGGCGCCGTGTTCCGCGCCATCCCCTCCAAGGCGCTCACGCTCGATCAGCTCAAGATGCCCGAGGCGGTGCGGCAGATGTGCCGCGCCAACAACGGCCTGATCCTGGTGACCGGAAAGACCGGCTCGGGCAAGTCGACGACCCTCGCGGCCATGATCGACGACATCAACACCCGCGTGAAGGGTCACATCCTCACCGTGGAAGACCCGATTGAGTTCGTCCACGAGAGGAAGAACTGCCTCATCAGCCAGCGGGAGATCGGCGTGCACAGTCAGAGCTTCGCGGCGGCGGTGCACTCGGCCCTGCGCGAGGACCCGGATGTGATCCTCGTCGGCGAGCTGCGCGACCTCGAGACCATGAGCATCGCGGTCACGGCCGCCGAGATGGGGATTCTGGTCATGGGAACGCTGCACACCAACGGCGCGGCGCAGACCGTCGACCGCATGGTGAACGTATTTCCCTCCGACAAGCAGTCCCACGTGCGCACCATGCTGTCGACTTCGCTCCGCGGAGTGGTGTCGCAGCAGCTCCTGCAGCGCGCCGACAAGCAGGGCCGGGTCGCCGCGCTCGAGATCCTCGTGAACACCCCGGCCGCCTCCAACCTCATCCGCCAGGGCAAGCTCGATCAGCTCGAGAACACCATGCAGTCGGGTGGTCAGTTCGGCATGCGCTCGATGGACAGCGCGATCCAACAGCTGGTGGACCAGCGCCAGATCACGGGCCAGGAAGCCTACAAGAAGGCCATCAACAAGGCGAAGTTCGAGGAGTTCAAGAGTACCGCCTGAGCCCGTATCGGTGAGCGCTGCAGTCGGCAGGACGTGCGCAGAGCCTGTAGACTTGAGCGGATGAGCCGGAAGATATTCGTCACCACGGCGCTCCCCTACTCCAACGGCCCGTTCCACATCGGGCACATCATGGAGTACATCCAGGCGGACA
>WNGJ01001636.1_pt1 | contig 22122 bp, 18 predicted proteins | sample 5400611 | NCBI WGS metagenome assembly WNGJ01 (sample SAMN13153375, study PRJNA577476) | soil metagenome | isolation source: 40 cm soil or saprolite under Garry oak tree replicate 1 | place: USA:California | collected 2016-06-15
CGCGATGGCCGACATCGTGACCGACGGCCGTGTGATCATGGGCGTCGGCCGTGGATATCACTCCCGTGAAGTCGAGACGTTCGGGGCGCCGGTCATCGACCAGGCGGCGAACCGCGAGCTCTTCGAGGAGCAGATCGACCTCCTGCTGAAGTGCTTCAACGAGGAGTCCTTCAGCCACCACGGCAAGCGTTACGAGTGTCCGCCGCCCGTCGAGTATCGCGGCTATCAGCTCAGCGACATCACGTGCGTCCCGCGTCCCAAGCACCTGCCGGTCGAGGTCTGGATGCCGATCGCCAGCAGCAAATCGATCGACTACATGGCGAGCAAGAACTTCAAGGCCATGGTGACGCTCAACGGCGAGAAGATCCTCGACGACGTCGTGAAGGCCTATCGCGACGCCTGCGCGAAGTACGGGCGTCAGAAGCAGCTCGGCGAGGACATGATCTGGGGCGCCGGGCTCTATCTGGCCGACACGCCCGAGGAGGCCAAGCGCCGTGTCGAGCCGTCGCACGATGAGCGCTACAAGTGGTTCGCGCCGTTCGGGTTCGTGCGCTACGCCGACGAGCACGGCCGCACGTGGGGTACGCCGGGCGCGCCCGCGCGCGTGCCGTCGCTCTCCGACGGCATCCAGCAGAAGGCGTGGTTCTGTGGGCCGCCGTCGCACGTGATCGACGGGATCAAGTCGATCGCGGCCAAGTATCCCGGGCTCGAGGACTTCATGATCCATTGGGCCGAGGGCCTCCCGGCGAAGGAGTTCAAGGAGCAGCTCCGCTGGTTCGCGCGCGACGTGATGCCCGCGTTCCAGACGCGCTGAGCGCCCACGATCGCCCCAGGGGATATACCCCAGCAGGGTATTTCCCCCTCGGGCGAAACCCCCAAGGGATGGTATTTTCTCTTTCCATGCCCTCGTGCCTGTGGTAGGAATACCCCGGAGGGAAATCAGGGCCGAGTCACCATTTACGAGGTAAGGAGGCACTATGGCGAAGGGGAAGAAGGCGTTTGGGGGCTACTCGATCAACTTCAAGGGCTGCAAGGACTCGGCCGAGTCCATCTTCGGCGGCTCGCCGATCGGGCCGTCCGAGATGACGAAGAAGATCTGGGCCTACGTGAAGCGGAAGAAGCTGGCCGGCAAGAAGTAGAAGTCTCGCGTCTTCTGCCGTTGCGGGCGGCTTGCGTTCGGCGAGCCGCCCTTTTGTTTTGCTCGAGCGCTCAGCGCGGGATCTTCTCGAGCGAGTCGATCACGAGATCGGGGCGCACGCCGAGCTCTTCCTCCGGCGCGCCCGTCCGGTTGCACCAGGCGACCTGGTAGCCGAACGCCTTCGCCCCGGCGACGTCCCAGCCGTTCGAGGACACGAAGAGCAGCTCGCCGGCGGACACGCCCAGCGTTTCAGGACCGAGCGCGTACACGAGCGGCGATGGCTTGTACGTCTTCACGCGGTCCACGGAGATGACGTGCTCGAGTAGCGGGGTGAGCCCGCTCGCGGCGACGGCCGCCGCCAGCATCGACGGGGCGCCGTTCGAGAGCACCGCGCGCGGCCGCCCGGCGAGTTGCCCGAGGGCGGCCTTCACCTCGGGAAAGCAGGCGAGCGAGAGGTACGCCTCCATCAGCTGTCGCACCTGGGCCTCGCTCGCGGTGAGCCCGAGCCGACGGATCGTGTAGCGCAGCGCCGCCTCGGTCACGACCCAGAAGTCGGCGTAAGTGCCCATGAGCGCCCGGAGCCACGTGTACTCGAGCTGCTTCTGACGCCACATGGTCGACAGCGCCACCGGATCGCTCGTGATCGCGCGGCCGGCTTCGACGACCGAGTGGACGTCGAAGAGCGTGCCATACGCGTCGAAGACGTAGCCGCGGATCGAGCTCACCGCGAGTACGACATGCGTCGCGTCCGCGCCGGCCGCTTCCGCGGCGGGCTCGGCTCGGGCGCTGCATCCAGACCCGCCTCGACGAAACCGTATTTCAGGAGCTTCTTCGCGTCGAGGAACGAGGACGTGCGCGTGCGGGAGCCGAGCACGATCATGATGAACTGCTGCCCGTCGCGCCAGGCCGAGACGGCCAGGTTGTAGCCGGCCTCGAGGGTGAATCCGGTCTTGAGCGCCTGCACGCCGAGGGGATCGTTGAAGAGGGGAATGTGGCGCGCGTAGACCCGTCCGCGGTAGACGAAGGTCTGCCCGCCCAGCATCGGACGCGCCGCGGGATGATCGCGGAGCAGCCGGGCGATGAGCTGGGCGAGGTCTCGAGCGTTGCTCCGCTGCGCGGGATCGGGCAGGCCGTGCGGGTTCGCGAATCGCGTGGCGTGCAGGTCGAGCTCCTGCGCCTTGGCGTTCATCCGGCCGACGAAGCTCCACTCGTCCCCGGAGAGGCGCTCGGCCAGCGCGGTCGCCGCGTCGTTCGCCGAGGCGATCGCGACGCCCTCGAGGAGGACGTGCAGCGGCACGAGCTCGCCGGCCCGGAGCCCCATCCGGGCCTTCGGCGTCAGCGACGCGTAGCGGCTCACCGGCACCAGCTCGTCGAGCTCCGCGCGCCCGGCTTCGATGTCTTCGAACGCGAGGTAGAGCGTCATCAGCTTCACGAGGCTGGCGGGCGCCCGCTCCTCCTCCGGATTCTTGGCGAAGAGCGTCCGGCCCTCGGGGTCGAGAAGCAGAACGGCTTCAGCCGTGAGCACCAGCGGACGTCCGTCGGCAGCGGCCCGCGCCGACTGGGCGTTCGCGGCGAGGGGAGCTAGGGCGGCAACCAGCACCGCCAGGGCGGCGAGCATACGACCTGGATGCACTGCGTTCGATTCTAGCGACCGCCCAAAGCAGGCGGCAAGGAAAAACCGGTCAGCGGACGGCCTGCTTCAATTCTTTCGACGGCTTGAAGCGTGGGATACGACCGGCGACCGTCACCGCCTGACCGGTCCGAGGGTTCTTCAGGGTACGCGGCTTGCGTCGCGCGACTGAGAATGTTCCGAATCCGACGAGGGTGACCGCGTCGCCCCGCTTGAGCGAGGCGCGGATGCCGCCGAGCGCGGCCCGGAGCGCACGCTCGGTACCGGCCTTCGGCCAGCCGGCCGCCGCCGCCATCCGCGATACGATGTCGGCCTTCGTCATCTACATTCCGAACGCGCCCCGCGCCTCGTCCATCACGGTCTCGTCGATGGTCGCGTAGCCGTGCTCGGCCGCGAACCGCTCGATCGCGCGGCGCGCCATGGGCCGGATGAACGACGGGATCCGTTCCACGCGCGCCTCGGCTTCGGTGGTCCAGGGCACGGTAGCCGGCGTGACATTGGCGCCCTCGTTGACCACCGCCGCGAAGGGACAGCCGCCGGACTCTGCGCCCGACTCACCGACGCGGTCGTCGCCGATCTTGGCGGCGTCGCCTTCGAACGCGTCGGCGCGCGGGTTGGCCATCATCGTGCGCACGTGCTCGAACGGAGCCGGCGGGGTCGCGCCGCCGCCCACCTTGACGCCGAGGCTTCGAACCATCTGCGTCTCGAACGGGTTGGTGAGCATCGCGACACGGAATCCGCATTCCGGACAGCGGAACGTGACGGCCAGCGAGCCCTCGTCGGGCCCCTCGGTCGAGTGGAGCTTCATCGGTTCGTCGCAGTCGAGACAGAGAAACTTCATGGTTCCGGCATTCTATCACTGCGCACGCGCCGAGGTGGGAGGCTCGCTCGTGACGAAAGGAGGAGATGTGATGAGGGAATCTCCCCTAGTTCTGCAGGGAATCACCCGGCAGACCAAGGTCTATTTCCATCCGACAGTCTCGCGTATGGACATAGATGTTGTTCGCTACATGATTCGGCGCCGACTCGTGGAGCGCCGTCTGCCGCACGAAAAAATGACGAATGTTGGGTTTACTCCAGGCGGCGGACAAATGTGCGATGCCTGCGGTGCGAACGTGACGCCGGATCAGATGGCGATGATTGGAGTCCCCTCGGGAGGCGGCAGAACCCGTCACTTCCACGCGCTCTGTTTCCGGATGTGGGACAACGAGCGGCACGTGTTGGACTGGCTTCACGACGTAGCCCGCGCCGAGGGCGGGCTTTCTCCCGGTGAGGTGGCTGTCAGAAGTCTAGCCGAACGCGAGGACGCATACCTAGCGCACCGGGTCTAGTTCATCCCCGCCGCCCCGCAGTAGATCCAACTCCGCATCCCCTAGCGTGATCAAGCGCTCGAAGACCACGCCACATGAGCATGCGACAGTCAGCACACGCTCCTCGAAGTTGGCACACTCCGCGTCACTTGGCTGGCACTGGCCGGGCGTCACAAACGGTGGAGGCGGGCAACGCGAGCGACGTGCAAGTAGTGTAGGATGCTGACGGACGCCGGTGTAGCTCAGTGGCAGAGCAGCTGATTCGTAATCAGCAGGTCGCGGGTTCAAGTCCCGCCGCCGGCTCCAGTTCCTTCAACTACTTCCGAAGCGACTCCAGATCGGCGACAGGCTCTTGCGCTGAGGCTTGCGCTATCGAGGATGGCTGAACGCTGCGCTCCGTCCGAGACATCTCGGTGCGGAGGTGATCAGGTGCGAGGTGCGCGTAGCGCAGGGTCATCTTAATGTCAGCGTGTCCCAGGATCGTCTGCAAAGCCTGCAGCCTCCCACCGCGCATCACGAACCAGGACGCGAAGCTGTGTCGCAGGTCGTGGAAGTGCAGACCGTCGAGCTTCGCCTCACCACGGCGTTCTCGATCGCGGTCCGGATGTCGCCAGTCGGCCAAACGCGACCCGTGTGCGAGCCTGAGCGGAGGCAGCCGGGACAATCGGGTGAGTTCCCGAACGGCACTGCGGAGAGTGCGTGAAGGAGAGGGGCGCTCACCGGGACTCCATCTGAAATCGCATGCACCACTCGCCTTCCAGACGCGTGAGCATGGCGTCCCCGCTATGGATGGCCTGCAGCACCTCCGCGTCGCGGGAATGGACCAGCATCCAGCAGAGGCGAGGATGGAACAGGCAGTAGGTCTGCGCGAAACCCGCTGTGAACCGCGGCTCCAGTCGCCCCGAGAGCGCGACGACGTCCCGGCGCCAGGCGTCCTGGAACAGGTGCTCCAGCACCGCCTTCATCGACTCGTGCCGTGCCCCGATGTGGACCGCTTCCCCGAGGCCCGCTGGACCGGCATAGTACAGGTACCACCCCAGCACCTGCCCGGCAGCGTCCCGCACGAGCGCCTTGTGCAGCGATCCCTCGCCTCTGGCAGGGACCAGAAACCCCAGAAGCCACCGCAACGAGCGCGCGTCGTACTCCGGTCTGAGGGCCGGCCGACTCGAAGACTCCGACAAGCAGGCGAGGAGTGTCTCCGCGTCCAGGTCCTCACTGGACAGCGATGTCACCGAGTGCCGGAACGGGCTCCGGGGCAGATGGGCGGCCACGCCGTCCACCAGGCGGCACACCGGCCTGACCACGGATGCGGTCCCGAGGCGTGTCCCCCTCCCCATCCTCAGGAGCCCGAACTGGGCGGGCCGCAGAAGGCGCGCCCAGTGGATGCTGTGGAGCAACGCCGTGGCGCCCCCGAGGCTCTCCCACAGCTTGCGTGACAGGCAGTTCGCCTCGTCCGCGATCGACACGTCTTGCGGTCCAGACATGAACGTCTTCATCAGATGGACCGCCGCCATCGTGGACCGACGGCCCGGCTCCACGATGAACTGCGAGCTCACTGCGGCCTGGATCGGCCGGCCGCGGATCGACATCCGCCGCGGCATGACGCCGAGGAACCCGGCGATCGACCCGTCGGCGTCCTCGTACACGAGCGGCGACACCTCCTCGTCGTACCAGGGATTGTCCAGGAAAATTCCCCGGAAGTACGCGCGATACCGCCGCTCGAGCTCCGCCGAAGGCGCGTCGCCGGTCTGAAACACCCGCCGATGCAGCTCCGCGACCTCCGGGATGTCCGCCTCGACGAAGGGCCGCACGTAACCGCCCCGTCTCGTGATCCGTCCGGCTGTCCTCATGCCCGGTTCGTCTCCATCCGCCGCCCGACGCGTATCAGGTCACTCCCTCGGGGCGTCCGCGATGGACTGGTTCCGACCGCGCCGGGGGGCCGTGTCCTCGGCCCAGGCGACGCGGTTGGCCACGAACTCCGCGATCCGCTCGATGGACCTGAAATGGTCGAACTCGATGTCTTCGAGCGCCACCGTGAGCCCGAACTCGCGCTCCAGGTGCAACAGGAGATCGACGAACACCATCGAATCGAGCACGGCGGTCTCGAACAGATCCGTGTCCACGGACGGCACGTCCAGCTTCAGCTTGTCCCGGAAGACCTGACGGATCCGGGCTTCCAACGCGCTAGGTTCGGCCATCGCGGATGTCCTTTGCGCTCCGACGCCGAGAGGCCGGACCGGAGGCGATCGTACGGGTGGTCATCCATGGCGCGACGTCCTCTGCGCCGGTCGATCGCCCCGAAGCCGAGCCGCTCCGAATCGAGTGTCGGGTGGTGCTACCCCACGCCACCGGCTGGACCTCCATGGCTAGCGAACGCCTCCGTCACGTGGCGCCGGTCGATCTTGCCGTTGGCGTTCCGCGGAAGCCGGTCCAGGACCCGCCAGCGCGCCGGCAGCATGTAGGTCGGCAGCGCGGCGCTCAACGCCTGCCTCACCGCCAGCGGACTGCCGTCGGCGCCTGAGGCCGGCACGTACGCGCAACAGACCACCGCGCCCTCGAAGCCATCGGTCTGGACCGCCACCACCGCGCACTCCCCCACGTCCGGGAGCGCGTTCAGCGCGGCCTCGATCTCCTCCAGCTCGATCCGATAGCCGCGGCTTTTGATCTGGGAGTCAGCCCGCCCGAGGAAATACACGAGCCCGTCAGCCCCGACCTTCGCTGCGTCGCCCGTCTTGTAGAGCCGGTCCCCCGGGTCAGCGCTGCCCGGGCGGCGGGGAAACGCCGCGCGCGTTTTCTCCGGATCGCCCCAGTACCCCGGGCTCAGGCCCACCCCGGCGATGTGCAGCTCCCCGGCCTCGCCCGGCCGGACCGGGCGCAGCCCTTCATCGAGCACGAGCAGCTCCTCGCCGTCGCACGCCCGCCCGATGGGGACCGGGGCCCGCTCGTCCTCCGGACAGCGCGCGACCGTGTAGTAGCTGCTCGCGATGGTGGCCTCCGTGGGCCCGTACAGGTTCGTGAACGTCACGTGGGGCAGCCGGCGCATCCAGTGGATGAGCGCCGGCGTCGAGAAGACCTCGCCGCACCACAGGAGGCGCTTCAAGGACGGGAAATCGTCGACGCGCACGACGTCGAACTTCGCCATGTACGTGAGCACGGAGGGCACCGAGAACCACTGCGTCAACTCCGCGCTCCGGATGAACTCCGCGAGCTTGTGCGGCAGCACGTTCAGCTCCGGCGGCACCAGATGCAGCTCGGCCCCGACCGCGAAGGCGCCGAAGATGTCGAAGATGGACAGGTCGAAGTGCAGGGGAGAATGCCCCGACACCCGGTCGCTCGCCGCCATCCCGAAGTACTTCGTGGACCACTGCACGAACCGGATCACGCTGGCGTGCGTGATGGTCACCCCTTTGGGGGTGCCGGTCGATCCCGAGGTGAACAGGAGGTGCGCCGGGTCGCCGCCGCCATGGTCGTAGTGAAGCACCGCGCTCGGATAGCTCTCCACGTCATCGCGCGTGAAGTCGGTTCTGAACTTGCCGTGTGCCGCCCCGTCGCCCATCCAGCCCACGGAGATGGACCCGCGGAATCGCTCGTCGTCCACGAGCGCACCGAGGACGCCGCTCACCGGGCCCGCCGCCAGGATCCATCTGGCTCCGCAGGATTCGATGATCCTCGCCAGGCGGGCCGCCGGGCCGGCCGGATCGAGGGGAACGTAGAGGCAATCCGCCTTGTAGATGCCGAGGAGGCTGACGATCGCCGTCGGCGACTTGGGCATCAAGAGGCAGACCCGATCCCCCGTCTTGCACCCGGCCTCTTTCAGGAGTCGCGCGAGTTGATTCGACCGCTCCTCAAGCCGCGCATAGGTCAGCCGCTCGTTGTTCCCGACGACCGCCACCCCCGGCTGTCTCTCCGCCTGGAGCGTCACCCACTCCTGGAGTAGTTCTGGCATCTCGCCTCCTTCCGGACCTGTGCGAAGGCCATCCCGACGTGCCTCAGTTCCTCCCGGTCCGGCGGCACGTCCAGGATGAACGTGCGATAGCCGGCCGCGAGGTATCCCGCGAGCTCGGCCGCGACCTGCTCGTAGCTCCCGACCAGGTACGGGCACATGGTCATGTAGTTCTGGAAGGGGACGAGCCAGTATGGTCCGCTCGCCTCGCCGAGCGCGGACAGCTGCCCGTGCCAGACCGAATCCGACACCTTCATGGCGAGCTGATGGGTGAACTGGCCGACTCGGTCCTCCGGGAACCGCGCGTGGGCCGTGCGCCAGGCGTCCTCCTCCCGCTCGCGCGCGATGATCCCCACCCGGACGCCGGACTCGCCGACCTCGACGAGAGGCGCAGCCTGGTACGCCTCCGCCGGCTTCGGGTAATGAATGGCGGTGGCGCCGATCGCGCGCGCCGCCGCCAGCCCGGCGTCAGAGGACCCGGACACGAAGATGCCGGGGTAGAGATCCGCGGCCAGCGGCGGTGTCAACCGCAGCTTGTCGACCGTGTAGAATTCCCCCCGGCGGGTGACCGCCGACGCGCCCGCCAGGAGCCGCCTGATGATCGTGGTGTACTCGACCAGGCGCTCATAGCGCTTGTCGTGGGGGGTCGTGTCGTTCAAGGCCGCCAAGTCGTTCTTGAATCCTCCCGCAACCATGTTCAGGTAGACTCGCCTCCGGTAGAGATACCCGAGGGAGGTCACCATCTTGGCCACCGTGTATGGGTGCATGTAGGCGGGCTGGACGGCGACGAGCGGAGAGAGGGCCTGCGTGTTCTCGACGATGGTCTGGGACACCAGCCACGCGTCCAGCTGCGAGTTGTCCGCATAGACGAGCATCCCCCTGCAACCGGCTTGCTCGCTCCAACGGGCCGCATCTGCGACCTTTTCCAGGTAGGCCCCGCCCTCGCCGCGGATCGGCGGGCAGGTGGAGAAGACCTCGACTGGTCCGCCAAGCATGTCCTCGACCATCACGCCCTCCTCGACCTCGTCGCCGTCACGGCATGGTGCAACGCCAGGCGTGGGCGGTAGTCGTGGCCCCTCAGCCACGCCTTGATCTAGAGGTAGAACCCTCGGCGAGACCGAACGATCAGGTAGGTGCCGAATTGTGGTGAGGAGTATGCCTGAGGGTGGGGAGCCCCGGGGTTGGTCGCAGCGCAAACGATCCCCGGAGCTCTGAAAGGTGGGGCGGACACCCCTTCCGGTTTTCTACGGGAGCGCCGTCACCTGGCCAGGAAAGCGGTTCCCGTTCTTGCTCACCGCTTGCACACCCGCACCGAGCCCAGGTAGAGGCGGTCGATCGCCACCTTGCGGAACGTCTCGATGGCGATCGGGGGTGAGACGATCATCGGCTGGCCGCGCAGGTTGAACGACGTGTTGACGACCGAGTGGACGCCGGTCCGCCGGCCGAACGCGGTGATGAGCCGGTGGAACAGCCCATTGCGCGAAGGGTCGACCGTCTGCATGCGAGCCGAGCCGTCGACATGGGTGATGCCGGGGAGCCGGTGCCGCCACTCCTCGCGCACCGGGCAAGTCGCCAGCATGAACTCGAACATCGACGACGGGGTGAAATCGAAGTACTCGGGCGCACGCTCGGCGGCGACGGCCGGCGCGAACGGCCGGAAGCCCTCGCGCAGCTTGATGACCCGGTTGAGTCGCTCCTTGATGTCGGGGACGAGCGGATTGGCGAGGATCGAGCGGTTGCCGAGCGCCCGCGGCCCGTACTCCATCCGGCCTTGAAACCACGCGATGATCTGGTCCGCAGCCAGCGCGCCCGCCGCGTCCTCCGCGGCGTTCTCCGCGCTGCCGAGGTCGGTCCGGTCGAGGTCATCCTGGCCGCGCAGGGCCGCCAGCATCTGCTCCTTCGAATAGGCCGGCCCGTAGAAGGGGAGCGCCTGGACGATCTCCGGGGACCGATCCTCGCCCCTCTGGTGGAGGGTGGCCAGCGCCGCCCCGACGGCCGTGCCGTCATCGGCGGCGGCGGGCTGCACGTAGATCTCGTCGAAGATCCCGTGCCGGGCGAGCTTGCCGTTGAAGGTGCAGTTCAGCGCGACGCCGCCTGCCATGCAGAGCGTCCGGAGCCCGGTCGTCTGGCGCCAGTGCGTGACGACATGGAACAGGACCCGTTCCAGGCACTCCTGCGCAGCGGCGGCGAAGTCGCAATGCGCCTGGGGGAGCATCTCGGTCCCCTCGGGCCGCGGCAGCAGCTTCTCGAAAGCGGCGAGGACATGGCGGTAATAGGGCGCCCGCTCGGGCGAGAGCCGGTCCAGGTGGAGCGCGTACTGGCCGTCCGGATGGAGGTCGACGAGGCTCTCGAAGAACCCCCGGTAGACCTCGGGGTTCCCGTAAGGCGCCAGGCCCATCACCTTGTACTCGTCGGCGTTGAACTTGAAACCGAGATGCCTGGTGACGAGCCCGTAGAGGATGCCGATCGAGTGCCTGATCGGGTGGGTGTCGAGGACCTCGAAGCGACCGTCTCGCACCGCATAGATGGTCATCGCGTCGATCTCGCCCATGCCGTCGCACACGACGCAGAGCGCGTCGGCGAACGGCGAGGTGAAATACGCGCTGGCCGCGTGGGCGAGATGATGCTGGACGCTGACGAATTTTTCCCGGGGCAGGTCGAAGCGGTCACGCCAGAGCTCGACTTGCCGGATCGGGCTGTACACCTCCGCGTAGAGCGCGGGGCTGACCGCGCCGATCGTCGTCGCATGGCGGCCGTAGTCGAAGCCGTGCGCGACCATGTCGACGTCCCCCATGCTGATGCCGGCCTCGTTCAGGCAGTACTGGATGGCTTCCTGCGGGAACGCGTTGGTGTGCTTCTCGGTGCCGAAGCGCTCCTCGGCGGCGGCGGCGACGATGCGCCCATCGGCGAGAATCGCCGCGGCGCTGTCCAGGCCCTGGACGATGCGCTCCTCGCCGGGGAGCAAGTCGGGGTCGCGCCTCGCGTAACGAACCGACGCGTCAAGCCCGCTGTAGCCGAGAACGATCATCGCGTCCCGCTGGGAGCCTGTGGGAGAAACTCGGGCGAGGGAGGGATCGGTCGACGCTCGGCGAGGATCTCGGCGATGTCCCGGGTCTTGATCAACGAGATATGCGATGCGCCCCCGTGCGTGCGGAAGCGAATGACCTCCCGGATGGCGACGGGCCTGACGACCTTGATCGCGTGCTCACCTCGCATCGCGGATCGTACCATGCAGGCACATCCCATGAGCCGATCGGAGACGCTCACGATGAGTCGCAAGGACGTACCGCTGCTCGAGACCGCGGTCCGCACAGGTCAGCAACACCCGCGAGCAGCTCGGCGATGCGCCCGTTGAGCGCGGCGAGAGAGAAGAAGGCCTCGTGGCGGAGGCGGGCGAGGATCCACCGCCGCCATACATGATCCTCTACGCGCTGCGAGGCGGGAGGAGTGTTGGCCCAGCGGGTTTCGAATGAGAGGAAGTGCTTGCGTTGATTTGCGCTGAACGCCGCGTCTAGCGGCATGCTCTCGCGTCCGCGTCTGTCGCGAGAGTACTTCTACGTCACGAGCGATTCGCCGGCGAATGTGTCGACTGGTCGAGCGGTTACGCGCAAGTACGCGGAAGAAGAGAGGGCCGGCTTTGCACCGGCCCTCGTTTCGTAATCAGCAGGTCGCGGGTTCAAGTCCCGCCGCCGGCTCCAGTACTCAGCCGACACCACCTCTCTCTGGTTCCACTCGCCAGTCTCAAATGTCGGCTTCCACCTCATCAAGTACACGATCGTGTGGCGGCAGTTGTAAGGCACTGAGATGGGACTCGTTGGTCGCCTTGGACCGGACAATCGGGGCGGCCGCGGGGAGGGGAACGGCCGCTAGGCCAACCGCCTAGGCTACAGGGGTGATCGTCCCGCCGCGACTTCGGCTATAGTCGTCCGATCCGGCTCAGGCCGCGCGGCGTGCGGTGGTCGCTGACGCGGCGGTGACGTGTCCTGGTGAGGCAGTCACGTGGATGGAGCCATGGCGATTGTCGCGTCCGCTCTCCTCGTCCGGCCCTGGCGCCGCGTCGTCCTGGCCCTCTGCTTCCTGTCCGGCATCAGCGGCCTGCTCTACGAAGTGGCGTGGGCCCGCATGCTCCATTTACTGTTCGGCGATACTGTCCTGGCCGTGAGCACGGTCCTCGCGTCGTTCATGGCCGGACTCGCGGCGGGCAGTTTCTGGATCGGGAGGTATATCGATCGTCGGCGGGGGCGTGTTCTCGCCGTGTACGCGGGTCTCGAGGCTGGGATTGGTCTGAGCGCCCTCCTATTCCCGGTGGTCCTCCAGGAGCTGACGCCTCTCTACGTCTGGTTGCACCAAACCCTGTCTTCCTCGTTCTGGCTCTTCAGCCTCGTGCGCTTCCTCCTCGCCTTCAGTCTTCTCTGCGTGCCCACGGCCCTGATGGGCGCGACCTTGCCGGTGCTGAGCCGCTATGTGGTGCAGAGCTCCGCCACCTTGGGATGGACTGTCGGCACTCTCTACGCGCTCAACACCGGCGGCGCCGTGCTCGGCTGTTTCATGACCGGCTACGTGCTGATTGGTTCCCTCGGCTTGTCCCGGACCGTGTGGATCGGGGCCGCGTTGAATTTCGCGATTGCCCTCGTGGTGTGGGTCGGACAGCGCTGGATCGACGCGCCAGACATTCGGGAAGCGCCGTCGAGCTCCCCGGGAGATACGGCTCCCGCGGTCGCTGGCCACGACGACAAGACCGTTCGCCGCGTCCTGTGGTCGTTCGCGCTGACCGGGTGTGCGGCACTGTCCTATGAAGTGATCTGGACGCGCGCGTTGACCTTTTTCGTCGGGAACTCGACGTATGCCTTCAGCGCGATGTTGACCACATTCCTGTGCGGGCTGGCCCTCGGAAGCCTGCTCGTCGCACGCGTCAGCGACCGCCCAGGGGACAGCCTGTCGCTGCTCGGCGCATTACAGATGGGCATCGGGATCTATGGGCTCCTGACCATCGTCATCCTCGGGCGGCTGTTCTATGGTCTCGACGGCTGGTGGGAAGGATTCAGCAACGCCTACTGGGGCGCTCCGCTCGGCCTCACCTTCTTGAAGACGTTCGTCGTGATCCTGCCCCCGACTCTCTGCATGGGCGCGACCTTTCCGTTGGTCAGCAAGATCGTGACGCACGGCCCCCAGGGGGTCGGCCGAGGCGTCGGTACCGCCTATGCCTGCAATACGCTCGGCGCCATCGCGGGCGCTTGGCTCAGCGGCTTCGTGGCCATTCCACTCCTCGGAACCCATCACAGCCTGGCGCTCACGGCGCTCCTCAGCGTGGCTATCGGAGGTGTCCTGCTGACGTCCAGTTCCACATCGCGCCTCCGTCAGGGGGTGCTCTATGCGGGGGCGCTGAGCTGCTTCATCGCGGTGCTGGTCGCGACGCCGACCTTCCGCTTCGCCGACATCGCGGGCGAGCCGGAGAAGGCGATTCTGCACTACGAGGAAGACGTCGCCGGCGTCGTGAAAGTCGCCACCGACATCTACGATCGGAAGCTGCTGAGTATCAACGGTTGGTCGGTCGCGGGGACTGGCAGCCCGAATCCGGACGTGGCGCTCGTGAACGACTATCCAGAAGTCCAGAAAATGCTCGCTCATCTGCCGATGCTGCTGCACCCCGCACCGCAACGGGCGTTGGTGATTGGCTTCGGCGCGGGCGGGACGGCCTGGTCGCTGAGTCGCTACGCGGCGCTGCGACGGCTCGACATCGTGGAGTTCGTTCCGGGCGTGATCCGCGCGGCACGCTTCTTTCCCGAGGTCAATCACGATGTCCTGACCGACCCACGCGTACAGGTCATCATCGACGACGGGCGCAACAACCTCTTGGTCACATCCGAGACCTACGACGTGCTATCGGTCGATACCCTCGACCCCAAGCACGCCGGCAACGGCAACCTGTATACGCGGGAGTTCTACGAGCTGAGCAAGCGGGTCCTGAAGCCGGGCGGGATCTTTGTTCAGTGGCTGCCGTATCACCAGGTCGACAACGCGAGCCTGAAGATGATTGCGCGCACCTTTCAAGACGTCTACCCGCACGCCACGATGTGGCTGAACCGTTTCAAGGGCTACACGCTGCTCCTCGGCACGCTCGAGCCGCTGCAGATCGATGTCGCCCGGCTCGAAGCCCACTTTCGCACCCCAGCCATTCAGCGTGACCTTGCCGAAATCCACGTGGCCACCCCGTGGCAGTTCCTCGAGAGCTTCGCCATGCGGACGGACACCGTGCGTCGGTACGCGGCGGGGAATACACGCCTCAACACCTATGACCGACCGTACGTGGAGTTCTACGGTCTCTCCTGGCGCGACCCAGTCGAGGAGAATCTCGCCGAGCTTGCGTCCTTTGCGGATGACGTCAGGCCGCTCCTGACGTTCGCGGACATCTCGCCTGCCGAGCAGCAAAGCATCCAAGGCCGTATGGCCGTGCAGCGGCGCATCTCCCGCTACATCGCGCACGGCTACCTGGCCAACTGGCGCCGTCAGCTGCAGGACGGGACCCGCGAGTATCGCAAGGCCCTCAAGCTGGACTCGCACGACGACGGGATCAAGTTCGCGCTCGGCATTGCCGCGGTTCACAAACGCCACGCGCTGGCGGCGCTGAAACGGCGCCCGGACGACATCAAGAGCCTGAGCAAGCTCGGCTACATCGCCTGGCACGAGCAGGACTACGACGCCGCGATTCGACGCTTTCGGCAGGTGCTCGCGGTCGATGCGCACCAGGCGTCCGCCTACATTCACCTAGGCGTCAGCTACGCCGGGCAGGCGAATTTCGACGCCTCGATTGCGGCCTATCAGAAGGCGAAGGAATTGCGGGCCGACCTGGCCGGCGTCGTCGCACAGAGCATCGATCTCGTCGAGCGGCTGCGGCGCGCCAAAGAGCATCCCAACGACCCCGCGGCGCAAGAACGGCTGGGCGAGCTCTACGCGAGTGACGGGCGCTTCGACCGCGCGATCGAGTGCTTCGAGAAGGTGACCTCGCTCGCTCCGGATTCACCGCAGGGGTTTTTCGCCCTGGCTCGCTCCTACGAGGCGGAGGAACGCGACGCTGAAGCGCTGCGCGCGTACGATCGCGGCCTGGCGCTCGACCCGACCCACGCGCAGGCGCGTAACAATCGCGAGAAGCTCTCGATCAAGCGTGCGCTCGAGCTGGGCCAACCCGTCGAGCTGGCGCTGGGCGCCGACGGCTTCCTGACGATCGATCCCGACAGCGCGATGAGCTATTACCACCTCGGGTTGCGATACCTGCGCAACGACGAAGCCGACTCGGCGGTGTTGGCCTTGCGACGGGCGATCGCGTTGCAACCGGGCCACGACGCCGCTCATCTCTTTCTGGGTCTCGCCTACACCTCCCTGGGAACCTATGCCGACGCCGAAGTCGAGTACCGTCGGGCCATCGCGCTCCGTCCCACGAATCCGGAGGCCTACAACTATCTCGGCCTTGTGTACTACCAGCAACAGCGTTACCGTCGGGCCCTTGGCGCCTACCGCCAGGCGATCGCGCAGGCGCCCGGATACGCCGTTGCCTACGTCAATCTCGCGGCCAGCCACGAAGCGCTGGGGCAGACCGACGCGGCATTGGCGGCTTATCGCCAGGCGCTCCAGCACGATGCAAATCTGGTGGCGGTGCAGGAGAAGATCGACAGGCTGGGCAAGCGAGTGGGGAGGTAGACGGTGGCCGCGCTCGCGACGTTCATCCAACAGGTCATCAATGGGCTGATGCTGGGCGGAGGCTATGCCCTCGTCGCCATCGGCTACACGCTGATCTTCGGGGTGCTCAATCTCCTGCACCTCGCGCACGGGGAAGTCGCGATGATCGGTTCGTACGTCGGGCTCACCCTCGTGCTCATCGCCATGTCGCAGGTGGGAGTCCTACCGCTGTGGCTGGTTCTCATCGTGGCGATGATCGGCGCCGGGGTCGTCGGCATCGTCGTCGAGCTCGTCGCCTTTCGCCCGCTCGGGCGCCGGCAGCTCCACATCACGCCGCTGATCACCACCATCGCTGTCGCCTTCGTGTTGCAAGAGGCCGCGGTGAAGCTCTTCGGTTCCGAGCAGCGCAGCTTTCCGGTCGCGATGTTCGACGAGCTCAAGAAGTACGATCTGCACCTCGGAGCCTTCCGGATCACGTACGTGCAGATGTTCATCATCGCCACGTCGCTCGTGCTGATGGTGGGCCTCTATTTCTTCGTCGAGAAGACCGCGATGGGCCGGGCGATGCGCGCCTGTGCGGAAAATACCCAGACCGCCCGGCTGCTCGGCGTGAACGTGCACTGGATCACGGTCTGGACCTTCGGCATCGCCTCGGCCCTGGCGGGCGCGGCCGGAGTGCTGATCGGCCTGGCCTACAACATCACGCCGCTGATGGGAGGGGCCCTGGGGCTCAAGGGCCTCACGATCATGCTCTTCGGCGGATCCGGGAACATCGTCGGAGCCATGGTGGCCGCGCTCATTCTCGGCATGATCGAGACCATGAGCGTCGCGTATCTCGTCCCGGCGTGGAAGGACGGCTTCGCCTTCGGCATTCTCATCCTGATCCTCCTCTACAAACCGACAGGGCTGTTCGGTAGTCGCCTGCAGATCGAGGCGGGCCGGTAGGGAGGTGTGTCCATGCAAGCCGTGATCGATTCGCTCGTGAGCATCGTCACCGGCGTGTTCACCCTCGGTGAGGCGGATCTGATGACGATCGGGATCAACATGATCATGGCGCTCAGCATGTTCCTGCCCATGACGGTCGGGCAACTGTCCTTCGGCCAGGCGGGCTTCATGTCCATCGGCGCGCACATCGCCGTCGTGCTGACGCTCTACGCTGGCGTCTCGTTCCCGATCGCCCTTCTCGTGGCGGGGCTGGGGAGCGGACTCGCGGGATTCCTCGTCGGTGTCCCCGTGTTGCGCTTACGCGGCTTGCTCCTGGCGCTCGTGACCTTCGCCTTTGCGCAGGTGGTCGAGGTCTTCTTCCTCAATTTCAAGCCCACGGGCGCTGCCGAAGGGATCCGCGGCATCTTTCCCTATACCAATCTGTGGTACGTCTACGGCTTCCTGGTGCTCCTCGTCCTCTTCCTGGCGCGCCTGCGCGGGTCGCGGATGGGCCGAGCCTTCGAAGCGGTCAAGCTGGACGAGACCGCGGCCGAAGCCATGGGCATCGACGTCACGCATGCGAAGCTCACGGCCTTTTCGGCCGGCGCGTTCGTCGCGGGAGTGGGCGGCGGCCTGTACGCCCACCATGCCGTGTTCATCCAGTACGACAACTTCGACTTCAAGCGCGGCGTCGACATCGCGATGTACATGGTGCTGGGTGGCATGGATGTGCTGTACGGTCCTCTACTCGGCGCGTTCGTCATCACGTACCTTTCCACTGCGCTGCAATTTCTGGCGAACTGGCGGTGGGAGGTCTGGGGCAGCATCGTCATCCTCGTGATGATCTTTCGACCTCAAGGCATTCTCGGGCGAGACACCCTCAACATCCGCCGCTGGCTTCGGGCCAGCCCGGTCATCACCGGGTAAGCCACGGCGAACGCACAGCACGCGGAAGGAGGTGGTGACTGGGGCATGATGCCGCGACGCTCCGTTCCGTAGACGTTTTTCTCAACACGGAGAGAGGAGACTCGATGAAGAGATCGCTCATCCTCCTCAGTTGTGCTCTCGTCGCGACGCTGGCGTTGCCGGCCCTCGTCCACGCCTTCGGCGATGAGATCGTCGTGGGGTTCATGGTGCCGCTGACGAAGAAGGGGGCCAGCTACGGCGTCCAGAGCCGGGCCGCCACCGAGGTCGCGGTGGAAGAGATCAACACCGCCGGCGGGATCGGTGGCCGGAAGCTCAGGATGATCACGAAGGACACCGAGGGCGACAACGCCCTGGCCATTCAGCTTGCGCGAGGTCTGATCGACAAGGATCAGGTCCTCGCTGCGCACGGCCCGCAGTGGAGCGCGGAGGCCGAAGCCGTATTCCCGATCTGTGAGCGCTCGAAAATTCTCTGCTTCTCGCCGACCTCGACCAAGCCCGGCGTGTCCGCGCCGTACTCGTGGGCCTTCCGCAACACGGTCGACGAGAACGTCCTGGTCCCGCAAACCCTCAAGTGGGTCAAGGAGCACTATCCCTGGGTGAAGAAGGCGGCCATCCTCACCGACGTCAAGGACGCCTACTCGAAGAGCCTGGGGCACGACACGTTCCGTCCGCGACTCAAGCAGTCCGGGATCGAGGTGGTGGAGGAGGTGGACTACCTCACCGGGGACACGGACTTCAGCGCTCACATCACGAAGATCAAGGCAAAGAATCCCGACATGATCGCCGTCGGCGGCACCTGGGTCGAAACGGCCAACATGATGAAGGAGGCGCAGAAGCAAGATCTCCGGGTGTTGTGGGTCGGCGGCGTCGGAATGGGGAATGCGCGCATCGTCGAGAATGCCGGCCTCGCGTCGGAAGGGGCGGTCCACAACGCCACGTACGACAAAGACGCCACGACCGAGATGAATCAGAGTTACGTGAGGCGCCTGCTGGCCAAGGTCCCCAATGAGACGCCCCACTGGCCGGCGGCCAACTGCTACGACGCGATGAAGATGTTGGCCCAAGCCATCAAACAGGCCAACGTCACCAATACCCCGAAGACCCTCGAGGCCGATCGCAAGAAGGTGCGTGAGGCGCTGGCCAGCATCAAGGATTTCCCCGCCCTCACCAGCGCGGACGGCAAGATCACCATCGTCGACGTCGTCGACGGCAAGCACGCCGGCGACGCGATCAAGAAGGGGACGCTGATCCAGGTCCAGAACGGCAAGTTCGTTCCCGTCGGCGAGGGGAAGGCGACAGCGTTGAAGCTGAAGTAGCGTGACGACCGGACCGAGCGAGAGGGGCGCACGACGGTGCGCCCCTGCTCCCCAGGTGCCAGAGATGACAATGCTCGCGGTGAAAGGAGTCACCAAGCGGTTCGGCAGCCTGGTGGCGGTGAGCGAGGTGGACGTCTACCTCGAGCCCGGAACGATTCACGCGATCATCGGGCCAAACGGCGCTGGGAAGACCACGCTGTTCAACTGCGTGACCGGGCTCCACACCCACGACGAGGGCTCGATTCTGTTCAAAGGGCGGCCGCTCGAGGGCCTGAAATCGCACGAACGGGTGAGGCTGGGGATGAGCCGCACCTTCCAGAACATCCGGCTGTTCTCCCAGATGACCGTGCTCGAGAACGTCATGGTCGGCCGCCATTGCCGCACGCGTGCCGGCTTGCTGCGCATGTTCTTTCGGCTCGGGGCCTTGCCGGAGGAGCGTGCGATCCGCGCGCGCGCCGAAGAGATCCTCGCATTCATCGGCCTGAGCCACCGGCGGGATGCCGCCGCCGCCACGATTCCGTTCGGCGAGCAACGCCGCTTGGAGATCGCGCGGGCGTTGTCCACGGATCCCGATCTGTTGCTGCTCGATGAGCCGACGTCGGGGATGAATCCGCGCGAGACCGAGGAGATCGACGAGGTCATCACGAATATTCGAGCCCTGGGCAAGACGATTCTGTTGATCGAACACGACATGTCCGTCGTCATGAAGATCTCGGACGTCGTCACCGTCCTGAACTTCGGAGTGAAGATCGCCGAGGGGCCGCCGAGGATCGTGCAGAAAGATCCGCGCGTCATCGAAGCCTATCTCGGGACGGAGGACTAGCGCCGATGCTGCACGTGAGCGATCTCCACGTCGGCTATGGGGCCATCGCAGCCTTGCGCGGCGCCAGCCTCGAGGTCAAGGAAGGCGAGGTGGTTGCGCTCATCGGCGGCAATGGCGCCGGCAAGTCGACCCTGTTGCGGACCATCTCCGGCGTTCTGACGCCGAGTCGCGGCGACGTGACTTTCGAGGGACGAAGCCTGCGCGGCATGGCCGAGGACAAGATCGTGCGGCTCGGGATCTTGCAGGTGCAAGAGGGCAGGGGAATCCTCACCCGCATGACGGTGCAGGAGAATCTCGACATGGGCGCGTACGGGCGCTCTGACAAGGCCGAGATTCGACACGACATGGAGATGGTCTTCGACAAGTTTCCCGTCTTGCGCGAACGCCGCAAGCAATTCGGGGCGACGCTGAGCGGCGGCGAGCAGCAGATGCTGGCGATCGGCCGGGCCCTGATGGCCCGCCCGAAGCTCCTGATGCTCGATGAGCCGTCGCTGGGTCTGGCCCCCCTGCTCGTCCGCGAGATTTTTCGGACCATCATGGAGTTCAAGCGTGAGAGGCGCACGATCTTGCTCGTGGAGCAGAATGCCCGCAAGGCGCTGCAGTGCGCCGACCGTGGGTACGTGATCGAAACCGGCACCATCGTCACGTCCGGCTCGGGAGAGGCCCTGCTCAAGAGTGACGAGGTCCGGGCCGCCTACCTCGGGGGCACGCCGAAACCTCGATCGTAGAGGTCAGGCAGACCAATGTCCGTTGGCTTCTTTGGTTCCAGATCGGTGGTCCGTTTCAAACGCTGTTGCCATCGCTGACTGGCCGCCGTACCATCCTCCGGAGTGCTGCGGAGCCCGTCTCCCGCGTCAATCATGCGGGGTCAGGCTCAAGATGTACGCGAAGTTCCAACACCGCGAGAGGTACTGCCTCGGCATGCAGCTTCTCCACACTTGGCTCGACAAGTAGCGGCCGTGGCTGCACCGACGCTGCGGCTCGACCGACGCACCTTCTTAGCTGTCGGGACGACGCTGGCCGTCTCGACCCTGTTGCAGGCGCCGCGGGCCAAGGGCGCCGTTGCCGACCTTGACTTCGTCTCCGCCCTCGCGGCTGCCCGTGCTATCCGGCGCGGCGAGGTCTCCTCGGTCGAGCTGACTACGCGGATGCTGGATCGGATCCGCAAGCACAATCCACGGCTGAACGCCATTGTCACGCTGACCGAAGACACCGCTCTGGCGCGCGCGAAGGCCGCCGACGAGGCCCGAGCGCGTGGAGAGTGGTGGGGACCGGTCCACGGGGTGCCATGCACGGTGAAGGAAACGTTCGAGCTCGCAGGTGCGCGGACGACTGCGGGCTCGCCGACCCTGGCGAACCACGTGTCTGCCCGCGACGCGGTCGTAGTGGAGCGTCTCAAGGCGGCGGGTGCGGTCGTCCTCGGCAAGACGAACGTGCCGCTCTGGGCCTCCGACTGGCAGAGTTACAACGAGGTCTTCGGCGCGACCAACAACCCGTGGGACACTACGCGGACGCCTGGCGGCTCGACGGGGGGCGGTGCCGCCGCGCTTGCCGCTGGACTCTCGTACCTCGAGCCGGGCAGTGACATCGGCGGGTCGATCAGGATTCCCGCCCATTTCTGCGGCGTCTATGGCCACAAGCCGACGCTCGGCGTCGTTCCGCTACGGGGGCATGTCCCGCCGCCGCCCGGAACACCACCGAGTCCGCCGCCGATCCTGCCGGTCGCAGGTCCGCTGGCGCGTAGCGCCGCCGACCTCCGCGCCGGGCTCGAAATCCTCGGCGGACCTGATGCGGAGGACGCGCGCGCCTATCGCTGGTCGCTCCCACCGGCACGCGGGACACGCTTGCACGACTACCGGATCGGGTACGTGCTCGACGATCCGCTCTGTCCTGTGTCTTCCGACGTCGCCGCCGTGCTGACGCGCGCGGTGGCGGCGCTTGGCAAGGCTGGAGCGAGCCTCGAGGAGGGCTGGCCTCAGGGCATGAACGTGGCCCAGATGTACGACACCTACTTATTCCTGCTCAACTCCACATTCGCCTTCCTCCTGAGCGACGACCGGGTCGACGAGAGACGCAAGCGCGCCGAGAATCAGGACGGGAGCTACGAAGCAAAGCGAGCCTGGGCCTGGACGGCGCCCCATAAGCACTATGGCGCCGCCAACAGCCGGCGCATGGCGGCGCGCGCGATCTGGCAGCAATACTTCCGGACCCACGACGCATTCCTGCTGCCGACGGCGTTCGTTGCCGCGTTTCCACACGACCATACCCAGGGCCTTGATAATCGCCGCCTGGCGACGCCCGGCGGGCGGCGTCAGTACCAGGACCTGCTCTTCTGGATCTCCTTCGCTACGCTGACGGGTCTGCCCGCGACGACAGCGCCGGTAGGCCTCACGCGCGACGGCCTGCCAATGGGCATCCAAATCATCGAACCCTTTCT
>WNGJ01002391.1_pt1 | contig 22121 bp, 22 predicted proteins | sample 5400611 | NCBI WGS metagenome assembly WNGJ01 (sample SAMN13153375, study PRJNA577476) | soil metagenome | isolation source: 40 cm soil or saprolite under Garry oak tree replicate 1 | place: USA:California | collected 2016-06-15
GCTCGACATTCATTCCGATGCAGACCACAACCGCTCCGTCCTCACGGTCGTGGCCGGCGACGACGACCTGGTGGAGGCGCTGCTGGCCGGGATTGTCTGCGCGCAAGAGCGGATCGATCTGCGGCGACATGAAGGCGCCCATCCGAGGGTCGGCGCGGCGGATGTCGTGCCAGTGGTTCCGATTCGCCCCCAGGACATGGAAAGGGCCAGAGGAGTGGCCTTCGTCCTGGCCGAGCGCATCGGCGACGAGCTCGCGCTGCCGGTGTTCCTCTACGGCGAGCTCGCGCCCGGCCTCGGGCCCGCGTATTTCCGGACGGGCGGCCTCGATGGGCTCCGCCGGCGCATGGAGTCGAGGGCGCTCACGCCGGATTTCGGGCCAGGCCGGCTCGACGATCGCTGGGGCGCGGTGCTCGTCGGCGCGCGTCGACCGCTGATCGCGCTGAACGTCAACCTGCGCGGCGAGCTCGCGGCGGCTCGGGAGATCGCCTCGGTCGTCCGCGAGCGGGACGGCGGCTTTCCAGGCGTGCGCGCCCTCGGCTTCGAGCTGCCGCGGGCCGGGCTCGTGCAGGTGAGCATGAACATTGAGGATTGGGAGGCCGCAGGGCTCAGCGAGCTCATCGGGACGATCGAGCGCGAGGCGGTCAGTCGCGGAGCAGAAGTCGTCGGCACCGAGCTCGTCGGTCTGATGCCGGGCGGCGCCGTCGCCGCAGCCGCGGGAGCCGCGCTGCGAATCGACGGGTTTGACGCCTCTCGCGTCCTGGAGCTTCGGCTGCTCGAACAAGGGCGCGAGACGGACCTCGATTAGAGACCCGGAAGAAGCACGCATTCGGCGCAGGCGCGTTGCACACACGTGCGCCGGGGCTCGGTAGGCTCGACGCGGGGAGGAGGTTGGCTGTGCCTTGATCAAGGCCGTGGCCGATCACCGAGCGCCAGGTCTTCGCTCGCGTCAGCGACCGAACGTGGTCGATGTCAACGGTTGCCTGCCGCGACGGCCGACACGATCCGTCAGACTCACACGCCGATGGCCGACCCGGTTTCCTGGCTGATGATCGAAACCGGCTGGAAGGTGCTCGCCGCCGACGGCAGCGAAGTGGGTGAGGTCGACGAAGTCACGGGCGACAGCAGTGTGGACATCTTCGACGGGCTCGCCATTTCGACCAGAGCGTTCGGAAAGCCGCGCTACGTGCCTTCGGAGCAGGTCGAGGAGATCACAGAAGGAGCGGTGCGGCTGTCGCTGACCCGCGAGCAGATCGAGCAGCTCGGCGAGTTTCTCGAGCCTGCGACGAGCGCTGAGATCGAGCCGGACAGCAAGGGCGGCATCGGGGAGTCGCTTTCCTCCGAAGGACGCAAGCTCGAAGGCAAGGTGCTCGCCCCGACGCAGCGTCATGAGCACTCGATGAATGTCTGGCGCCGAATTGCCTTCTTCTTCCGGCGTCTGTTCCGCTAAGGGTCCGCAATCCGAGAATCGTCGAGACGGACTCGCGCGACCGCGGGGCTAGACTGGCCGCGAATGGCCTTGCGCACGGCCGTCCAGCTGACAGGCGAAAACCTGACGATCCACGACGTTTGGGCGGTCGCCGTCGACCGAGCACCTGCGGCGCTCAGCGAAGCGGCGCGCGACAAGATCGTGCGGGCCCGCGAACTGGTCGAGCGCGCTGCTCATGGGACGAACGAGCACACCTACGGCATCAACACAGGCTTCGGCCGCTTCGTCTCGCACTCCATTCCCGAGGAGCTGACAGCCGAGCTGCAGATCCGCTTGCTTCGCAGCCACGCGTGCGGGGTCGGCGAGCCATATCCCGACGAGGTCGTCCGGGCCGCAATGTTGCTGCGCGCCAACGCGCTCGCCAAAGGGTTCTCCGGCGCGCGGCCGCAGACGGTCGAGTTGCTCGTCGAATGCCTGAATCGCGGCGTCCTGCCGCACGTTCCCAGCCGCGGATCCGTCGGGGCAAGCGGGGATCTCGCGCCGCTCGCACACCTGGCGCTGCCCCTCGTCGGGGAAGGCGAAGCCTGGGTGGACGGAGCCCGGATGGCAGGCGCCGCCGCGCTCGACGCGGCGGGACTCGAGCCGATCGTGCTCGAGGCCAAGGAAGGACTTTCGTTGGTCAACGGGACGCAGTTCATGGCCGCGTTCGCCAGCCTGGCGCTCGCGCGGGCGCGCCGGCTGGCGAAGGCCGCCGACGTCGCCTGCGCCATGTCGGTCGAGGCGTTGCAGGGCTCGCGGACGAGCTTCCTGCCGCAGATCCATGCGTCCCGCCCCTTGCCCGGACAGATCGACTCGGCGGCGAACCTGCTCGACCTGCTCGAAGGCTCCGCGATCATCGAATCGCACCGGTGGTGCGACAAAGTGCAAGACGCGTACTCGCTTCGCTGTGCACCTCAGGTGCACGGCGCTTCCCGCGATCTACTCGCCTACGGCGCGGCGACTGTCTCTGTTGAGCTGAACGCGGCGACTGACAACCCGCTCGTCCTCGTCGACGATGAGCTGCTCGTCTCGAATGGGAATTTCCACGGGCAACCCCTTGCTTTCGCGCTCGACACACTGGCGATGGCGGTGTCCGAGCTCGCCAACATCTCCGAACGGCGGATGGAGCGGCTCGTCAATCCGAGTCTATCGGAAGGATTGCCGCCGTTCCTCACGGTCGACGGCGGCCTGAACTCGGGGTTCATGATTCCGCAGTACGTTGCCGCTGCGCTCGTCAGCGAGAACAAGGCACTGTGCCACCCCGCGAGTGTCGACTCGATTCCGACCAGCGCCGGGCAGGAAGACCACGTGTCCATGGGCAACGCTGCCGGCCTGAAGGCCTGGCAGGTGCTGGCAAATGCCGAGCGCGTGCTCGCGATCGAACTGCTCGCAGGCGCACAGGCGATCGAGTTCCTCGCGCCGCTGGAGCCCGGCATCGGAGCGCGGGCCGCCCGGGACGCTGTTCGCGTGTTGTCACCACGGGTCTCCGACGACCGGTCGCTTTCCGGGGACATCGAAGCTGTGGCCGCCACGATCCGCGACGGTAGTTACGTTGCGGCCGTCGAGCTCGAGACTGGAGAGCTTCGATGAGGCGCCGTGAGCCGACTCGGTCCCGCCATCCGTTTCGGGACACGGTGATCATGTATGGCGTGCTGGCGCTCGTGATCGTGCTCGTTTCGGCGTTCACGGGTGGGGGGCTGATGAAGGCGATACTCGTGGCCGCGGCGTTCTTCGTTGGCGCAACCGCTTGGAGTTGGTGGCGATATAGCCGCCGTACGGCGCAGGAACGCGAGCGGTGACTGCGGTCGACACTCTTGCTGCGACCGTGGAGGCGCTCTGCGGCGACCTCTCGAAAATTCGTGCTCCGCGAGGGACAGATCTAAAAGCTCGCTCGTGGTCGACCGAGGCGCCGCTAAGGATGCTGCTCAACAACCTCGATGCGGATGTCGCCGAGCTTCCCGAGCAGCTGATCGTCTACGGCGGCTCAGGGCGGGCCGCCCGCAACCATGAGGCCTTGAAGGCGATCGTGGCGTCACTGCTGCGACTCGGCGACGACGAGACCCTTCTGGTGCAGAGCGGCAAGCCCGTGGGAATCTTCACGACGCACGCGGGCGCTCCGCGTGTGCTGATCGCAAACTCCCTGCTCGTGCCCCGCTGGGCGACCTGGGACGAGTTCCGCAGGCTCGAAGCGCTCGGCCTGACGATGTACGGGCAGATGACTGCCGGCTCGTGGATCTACATCGGCACCCAGGGAATCTTGCAGGGCACCTATCAGACCTTTTCGGCGGCCGGCGAGAGGCATTTCGGCTCCCCCGATCTGACGGGCAGGACGATCCTGACGGCCGGCCTCGGCGGCATGGGCGGCGCCCAGCCGTTGGCCGCCACCATGGCGGGCGCAGCGATTCTCTGCGTCGAGGTCGACCCCGCGCGGATCCAGCGACGGCTCGACACCGGCTATCTGGACGAGGCCGCTGACTCCCTCGAGGACGCTCTCGCCCGCCTTCGCTCGGCGTCACGTGAACGCCGAGCCTTGTCGATCGGGGTCCTGGGCAACGCGGCCGAGATCGTTCCCGAGCTGGCTCGGCGGGGCGAGCACTTCGATCTCGTCACCGACCAAACGGCCGCACACGATCCCTTGACGGGCTATGTCCCAACCGGCCTCTCGGTGGAAGAGGCGGCGAGTCTGCGCGAAGACGATCCAGACGCGTACCTCGCGCGTGCCCGTGAGTCGATCGCTCGCCATGTCGAAGGCCTGCTCGAGTATGTCCGACTCGGAAGCTATGTTTTCGATTATGGCAACAACTTACGGGGTGAGGCCTATGCAGGAGGCGTAGAGGACGCGTTCACATACCCGGGCTTTGTCCCGGCCTATATCCGGCCGCTCTTCTGCGAGGGGGTCGGGCCGTTTCGCTGGGCGGCGCTCTCCGGCGATGAGGCGGACATCGCCACGATCGACGAGACGCTCCGCGGCCTATTTCCCGACGACGCTGTTCTCCAGCGCTGGCTCGAGCTAGCGTCCGAGCGGGTTGCTTTCCAGGGCCTTCCTGCGCGTATCTGTTGGCTCGGCTACGGAGACCGGGCGCGAGCGGGGCTGGCGATCAACGAGCTCGTTCGCGCGGGCAAGGTGAAGGCACCTGTCGTGATCGGCCGCGATCACCTTGACTCCGGCTCGGTCGCATCGCCGTACCGCGAGACCGAGGCGATGCGCGACGGATCGGACGCGATCGCCGACTGGCCCATCCTGAACGCGCTGCTCAACGTCGCTGCGGGCGCGACCTGGGTGAGCGTCCATCACGGCGGAGGCGTCGGGATGGGCAACTCGATCCACGCGGGCATGGTCGTCGTCGCGGACGGGAGCGACGAGATGGCCGAACGCCTCGAGCGCGTGCTGACCACGGATCCGGGGACCGGCGTGCTGCGCCATGCCGATGCCGGCTATCCCGCGGCGATCGAGTTCGGCGCCCGACAAGGGCTCGAGCCGCCGATGCAGCCCTCGTCCGCCGAGTGAGCGACCGCAGCCGCGGGCGGCGCCTGCTGGTTCGCGACCTCGCTCAGGTCGCGACGCCGTCGGGTACCGAGGCACCGCTTCGCGGGGCGGCGCTCGGCAGCTTGGACGTCGTCGAGGACGCCTACATCCTGTGCGAGGACGGCCGGATCGCGGCGGCCGGCGCGATGAGCGACCTCGGAACGCTTGACAACGAGGTCGAAGAGCTCGACGGGCGCGGCCTGTCGGCGGTGCCCGGGCTCGTGGACTGTCACACGCACGCCTGCTTCGCGGGCGACCGGGTTGATGAATTCGAGCTCCGCGCCACGGGCGCGAGCTACGAGGAGCTCCATGCCGCCGGCGGCGGGATTCTCGCGACCGTGCGTGCGACGCGCGCGGCCGGCGAGGCCGGGTTGGCCGAAGCGCTCTGCGAGCACCGCCGCTGGATGCGACGCGCGGGCACGACGACCTTCGAAGCCAAGTCCGGCTACGGGCTCGACCGCGAGACGGAGCTCGCGTCGCTGCGGGCGATTCGTGCGGTCGGCGGGATCCCGACCTGGCTCGGCGCCCATGCGGTGCCACCGGAGTTCGCCGACGCAGACGCCTATCTCGACTTTGTGCTTTCCGAAGTCTTGCCCGAGGCGGCGGACCTCGCGGTCGCCGCAGACGTCTTCCTCGAGGAGGGCGCGTTCGACGTCGACCAGGCTCGCCGTTACCTCGAAGCCTGCCGGGCCGCCGGTCTCGCGCTTCGGGTGCACGGCGATCAGTTCACCGAGCAAGGGGCGATCCCGCTGACGATCGAGCTCGGGGCGCGATCGGTCGACCATCTCGAGGCGACAGGGGATGACGGCGTCCAGGCGCTCGCCTCGAGCGAGGTCGTCGGGGTTCTTCTACCGGCGAGTGCGCTCTTCCTCGACCGTCCTATGCCGCCGGCCCGCGCGCTGGCCGACTCCGGGGCGGCGATTGCGCTCGCGAGCGACTTCAACCCCGGCAGCTCCTTCTGCGAAAACCTGGCGATTGTCTCCTCGCTGGCGGTGACGCAGCTCCATCTCACGCCTGCCGAGGCGCTCTCGGCCTGCACAGTCAACGCGGCTCATGTGCTCGGCCGAGCCGGCGAAATCGGCCGGATAGCTCCCGGATACGTCGCGGATCTCGTGCTCCTCGACGCTACGGATTGGCGCTATCTCTCCTACCACCTTGGCGCTGATCTGATCGCGACCGTGATCGAAGCAGGGAACGTCACGTGGTCACGCGCCGTCGAATGATCCCGCCCGAAACCGCCGCGCTACGCTTGCCCTGATGCCTTCAAGGAAGCAACGTCGCCGCCGGGCGAAAGAGCGCCGACACGAGTACGAGTACGTCTTCGTCGACGAGGAGGGGGAGGAGGTCGAGCCCCCACCAGCCGAAGCGCCGAACCGCGGTCGCTCCCCGGCTAAAAGCGTCGCGAATGGCGGCAAAGCGCCTAAGAGAAACGGGTCGTCCGCGATCCGGGAAGCAAAGCCCCCCTCCTGGAACCGATCGGTAAAGCGGGCGCTCCTGTTCCTGCCGCTCTTCTTCATCGTCTTCTCGCTGGTCAACAAGCATTCGGCGATCGAGTGGCGCGCGCTCAGTTCGCTTGCCTATTCAGCGCTGTTCGTTCCCCTCACCTACGTGATGGACCGCACCGCCTACCGGTCATATCTGCGCCGCTCGGGGCGCGAGCCGGTCCCGAAGCGCTAGCTCGACGAAGGCCCGTCGCCGCGATAGTGGCCCTCGCCGGGCCACGGCGCCAGCAACAAGAGGATCCGCGCCCCGGCGTCGGTCGAGACCGATCGCCGTTCGTCGGGGTCGAACATGCAAAGCGTCCCAGCCCCGGCGTCGAGCAGCTCACCGCCGGACTCGACGCGCGCGTTGCCTTCGACGACCAAAACAAACGCATGCTCTTTGACCTGATGGTCACCGAGAGACTGGCCGGGCTCGAGCACGATGAAGACCGCGCGGGCCGCTTCGTCGGAGTCGAGCACGACGGGAGAGCGGCTGCCGCCTTCGACCTCGATCTCGTGAAGGTTCCAGCTCCGCACGAGCGCTTGATCCTAACGTGGCCGGTATCGCAGGCGACGCCTTAGACTCGGCGCCATGAGCCTCGCCGTCGAACGCTACGAGCTCGGCCCGATCGGGACGAATTGCTACGTCGTGGGGCCATCCCCTGCCGCTGCCGAGGTGGTCGTCATCGATCCCGGCGGCGATGCAGCCAAGCTCGAGCGTGAACTCGACCAATCCGGCTCCGCCTGCATCGGGATCCTGATCACGCACGGCCACTGGGATCATCTCGGCGGCGTCGCCGACCTCGCCGAAGCGACGGATGCGCCCGTCTACATGGCCGCGGCAGAGCGGATCGCGCTCGAACGGATCAATGACTTCGCCCCCGCTGAGCTGCCGCTCCGCGAATACACGCCCGACGTCTTGCTCGAGGGCGACGAAACGCTCCAGCTGGCCGGAATCGCGTTCGAGACAGTGCTCGTCCCCGGGCACTCGCCGGGCCATCTCGCGTACTACGCCGACGGCTCTCTCTTCTCGGGTGATGTCCTTTTCGCCGGTTCGGTCGGCCGAACGGATTTGCCGTTCGGGGACTGGGACGTCCTGGTCGCCTCGATTCGCCTGCTCGCGGAGCGCTTTCCGGCGGAGACGGTCGTCTATCCAGGCCATGGTCCGACGACGACGCTCGGAGACGAGCTCGTCGGCAACCCGTTCCTCGCCGAGCTGCGCGCCTCGTGAGCTCGAAGTTCGAGGCGCCGCGCGGGACGCACGACATCCTGCCGGCCGAACAGCCGCTTTGGCAACGTGTCACGGGCGAGATCGACCGCCTCTGCGCGCTCTACGGCTACCGACGCATCCAGACTCCGGTCTTCGAGGACACCGAGCTCTTCGCGCGTACTTCGGGCGCAGGTTCGGACGTCGTACAGAAGGAGATGTACACCTTCGAGGATCGGAGTGGCCGCTCGCTGACCCTGCGCGCTGACGCAACGGCGCCCATCTGCAGGGCCTATCTCGAACATGGCCTCCATCGCGAGGCGCAGCCGCAGAAGCTGTACACAATCGCGTCGATCTACCGCTACGCCGCGCCGCAGAAGGGCCGCTACCGCGAGCACTACCAGGCTTCGCTCGAGGCGATCGGCTCCGACGACCCCGCACTCGACGCCGAGCTGATCCAGCTCTACTCGGAGCTGCTGCGCCGGCTTGGTGTGACCGAATACAGGTTGCAGCTCAATTCGATCGGCGATGCTGAGTGCCGCCCCGCCTACATCGCGCGCTTGACGGAGTGGCTCGACGAGCACGACGACGTCCTCGACGAGGATGCGCGGCAGAAGCGGGCGACGACGCCCCTGCGCGTCTTCGACGTGAAGGATGAGCGTGTGCGCGCCGCTTTGAACGACGCTCCGAAGATCGGCGAGTCTCTCTGCGGACCCTGCCGGGAGCACTTCGACGCGGTCCGGTCATACCTCGATGCGTACCGGATCGAGTACGAGCTCGTGCCAACACTTGTCCGCGGACTCGACTACTACACGCGCACCGTCTTCGAGTTCATCGGGCCCGAGCACGGTGCTCAGAGCGCGATCTGTGCGGGAGGACGGTACGACGGATTGATCGAGGCGATCGGCGGTGCACACACTCCGGGCGTCGGCTTCGGCGCCGGGATCGAGCGCCTGTTGTTGGCGCTCGAGCATGCCGGAGTCGAGCCGCCCGCCGAGGAGCCGATCGACGTCTTCTTCGCCTGCGACCAGGGAGCTCCCCGCGAACGAGTACTGGCGCTGATGTCCGGCCTTCGTGCGGCCGGTCGGTCGGCCGATACCGATTACGCCGGCCGTTCGCTCAAGGGTCAGCTGACCCAGGCGGGCCGATTGGGTGCGGTCACCACCGTCATCGTCGGCTCGACTACCGCGACGATCCGCGTAGCCGGAACGCAGGATCTAGAGGTTCCGCTCGAGGAGCTTGCGGAGAGGTTGTCCGCATGAGTTGGCGCGACCTCGGTGCGGGCGAAGTCCGTAGCGACCACGTCGGCGAGCGCCACACGCTGGCCGGCTGGGTGGCTCGGCGTCGCGACCACGGCGGGCTGATCTTCGTCGACCTTCGCGACGAGACCGGCATCTGCCAGTTAGTCGTCAATCCGGAGCGCTCTCCCGACGCGGCCAAGGAGGCACACGGGATCCGGAACGAGTTCGTCCTTCAGGCAGAAGGCGAGGTCGTCGCACGCGCGCCCGACGCCGTCAACCCGAGCCTGCCGACCGGCCAGGTCGAGCTCCAGGTGAACACGCTGCGCGTGGTGGCGACCGCGCCACCGCTGCCGTTCCAGCTCGACGAGGAGGGCGTCGACGAGACGCTCCGGCTTCGTTACCGCTGGCTCGACCTGCGCCGGGAGCGAATGCAAGGGAACATCCGCACCCGGGCGCGGGCCGTGTCGGCGATCCGCCGGGAGATGGAAGGGGCCGGCTTTGTCGACATCGAGACGCCGATCATGGGCAAGCCCACCCCCGAGGGGGCCCGCGACTTCCTGGTGCCGACGCGCCTGCAGCCGGGGCGCTTCTTTGCGCTGCCCCAGTCACCGCAGATCTACAAGCAGCTGCTGGTGATCTCGGGCTTCGAGCGCTACTACCAGATCGCCCGCTGCTTTCGGGACGAAGATCTCCGCGCCGACCGCCTTCAAGAGCTGACCCAGCTCGACGTCGAGCTGGCCTTCCCAGACCAGGAGTACATCTTCGCCCTGATGGAGCAGACGATGGGAAGCGTCTGGCGTGATTGTCTCGGCGTTGAAGTGGAGGCGCCATTTCAGCGGATGACCTGGGACGAGGCGCAGGCGCGCTACGGCTCGGACAAGCCGGATCTCCGCTTCGGGCTCGAGATCGAAGACGCGACCGCCGTGACCCGCGCCTCCGAGTTCGGGGTGTTCGGCAACGCGCCTGCAGTGCGGTTTATCCGCGTGCCGCAGGAGCTCTCGCGGGCCGACCTCGAACGGCTGGAAGGGTTCGCGAAGGAGTGGGGGGCGAAGGGCCTTGCCTACCTGGTCTATGACGAGGAAGGGGAGGTCCGCTCGCCCATCGCCAAGTTCCTCTCGCAGGAAGAGCTCGATGCGTTCCGCTCGGATCCGGCGACGACTGTGCTGTTTGCGGCTGACGAGCCCGGGATGGTCGCGCGTGTGCTGGGCGCGCTCCGGCTTCACCTCGGCCGGGAGCTCGACCTGATCGACCGCGACGCCTGGCGCTTCCTCTGGGTGACGGACTTCCCGCTGCTCACCTGGGACGAGCTGGAAGAGCGCTGGAAGGCGGTGCACCACCCGTTCACGCGCCCGAATGACGAGAGTCTTGCGCTACTGGATTCCGATCCTGGCGCTGCGCGCGCCGTCGCCTACGACCTGGTCGCCAACGGGATCGAGATCGCCGGCGGCTCGTTCCGGATCCACGAGCCCGAGTTGCAGGCGAGGATCTTCGACCTCCTCGCGATCTCGCCGGAGGAGCAGCGCGCGAAATTCGGCTTCCTGCTCGACGCGCTCGCGATGGGCGCGCCCCCGCACGGGGGGATCGCGTCGGGGATCGACCGGCTCTCGATGGCGCTCCTCGACGAGCCCTTCATCCGCGACACGGTCGCCTTCCCGAAGAACCAGGCGGGCATCGATCCGATGACCGGCGCCCCGACCGAGGTGCGACCCGAACAGCTGGCCGAGCTAGGAATCGCCGTGGTCGTGGAGAAGGAGTAGGCGCTGATGATGAGGCGACCGATGCAGTGGCCATACTTCCCGAGTTGATGGCCAGCGAAAGAGGACAACAGGCGTCGCTGACGCCGCTTCCGAACGTCGAGGAGCTGCCGACTCTCGGCGACGGCGGCTACGACCCCGAGCGCGTCAAGGAAGCCTTCGAGTCCTTCAGGCGGCACACGACGCAGCTTCAGGTGCAGCTGCGCGTTCTGCAGGCCGCGGCTCGTGGCGGGCAGGTCGAGCCAAGCGGGCACGCCGTCCGGATGGACGCGTTGCACATGATTCGCGCGGCCGCTGAAATGGCCGACACGATCGAGCGCGACGCGCAAACGGCATCGGCTGCGCAGGTCCGCCGCACCGAGGAGGAGGTCAGCCGGCGGCAGCGCGAACTGCAAGAGCGCGAGCATGAGGTCGAGCGCTTCCGTCAGGAGAGCGAGCGCCAACGCGCCGAGATCCTGAACGCGGCGCGTAATGAAGCTCGTGAGGCGCAGGCGGAGGCACAGCGGCACTCGACCGCCGAGATCCGCGAGGCCGAAGCGCGCGCGAATAGGCTGCTCGAGCAGGCCCGTCACCAGGCAACCGAGCTGACGAACTCCGCCCGTGCCGAGGTGGAGCAGACGCTCGAGTGGGCGCGGGCACAGGCCTCAGCGGTGATGGCTCGCGCCCAGGAAGGAGCCGAACAACTGCTGGCCGCGGCCGGACTGGGTGATGAGGCGATCGCAAGCGTGGCGGCGAAAATCGTCGAGGCTGCACAGGCCGCAACCGAGGCCAGCCGCGGGCCTGCTGCCTCCTCGAGTGGCGCCGAAGAGTCGTCCTCGTCCGCTGTGTCGTCCCCGCCCACAGCCGTTCCGCCGCCACGCTCGGCGCCGGTTCAGGCAGAACCGTCGGTCGCGGCTCCCGAAGAACAGCCGGACGGCCAGGACTCGGCGTAAGCCTCGCTCGACGAGCGCTAGGCTCTTGGCGTTATGCCGGGACGATTGGGGCCGCGGTTTTCGATCGAAGTGCTTTTTCTGATCGCGCTTGCGGTCGGGGCGGCCTACGCGGATCTTGCCGCCAAATGGATCGTGCTCGTGATGGCGGCCGGCTGGCTGGTGGTCGCCCTGCTCGAGCTGAGCGCCGACCGGATCTGGGCGGCTGCGCCGCCCTGGCGCCGGCCGAGCTACGTTCCTGTTGCGCCGCCACGGTCGGAGCCCGTCGCCGCGGCTGTGGAGTCTCCTGTCGTCGAGTCGGAGCCCGAGCCCGTGCGAAAGCCCGAACCTGAGCCCGAGGTCGAGTTGGAGATCGAGATCGAGGCAGCCACCATCATTTCCAAGCGGGTCGAACCGGTCGCGATGGTTGTTCAGGAGCCCGAGTCTGCCCCGGAAGTCGAGTCCGGGCCGGAAGCGGAACCCGGGGCTGCAGAGGCCGCTCGTCCGACGTTCGAGCCGGTCGAGCCTACGCGCAAGCGCCGCTGGTTTCGCCGCCGCGAGAGTGAAGCTCCCGCAGCGGAAGCTCCGGAGATCGAGGTGCCGAAGCACGTTCGGCTACTGCCGCCGTCCGAGCGGACCGACCGCGCCTCGGATGAGGTCGCCAGTCTCTTCGACGAGCCCGAACACGAGAAGCAGACCCGGTGAGGGTGCGCGTTCCTTCGATGATCCGCAGCGGCCGCCGGTCAACCGAGCACCCGCCCAGTCCTTTGCCCGAGCCAGAGCCGCCTCCGCCGGACCCCGCGCCGCCGGCTCCCGACCCGGAACCGCCGCCACCCGATCCCGGGGCGCCAATCCCGGAGCTCCGAGCAGTCGCGCAGGCCCGAACCGAGTCGGAGTCAGAGCATTTCGGCGGGCAAGTGTCTGACTCGATCGTCACCAATCTGCCGAGAGATCGCGGAGAGCCCCGTGAATGGAACGTCTGGGAGCTCGAGCAACTGGCCCGAGACGCTGAGGGACAGGACTCCATGCTCGATGAGGAGCTTGGATTTCTGTTGCTGGAGCTACGGCCCTTCGCGAACGCCCACGGCGAGCTTCCGCTGAGCTTCGATCCGATCGTGCGGGAGTCGTTCGGCGAGCTTCTCTACGCGGCGATTTGAACCCCGCGCTGGCCCAACGGGAAGTCGCTCTCGCCGGGGTGGCATTGCTCGCCGCGGTGGTTGCGCTTGCCGTGACCTCGCCGCGCGGATCGAATGCCGGTGGGCATCTGAACCCGGTTTCCGTGCCAGGTGGCTGGTACACGGCCCTTGCCGGAGCCCGGCCGGTTCACTACGGCACGCGGACGGATTGTGGCGTGATACTGAGACCGAGCACACGTGGAGTGGTCGACTCGGTGCTGCCCTGCAACATCAAGCTCTTCGTCTCCCTCGCCGGCAGCGACCGCATCCTCACGCAAGTCGTGGCCCGGCGGCCCGTCGTCCCGGGCCGGCGCTTCGACGTGACCCCTGCGCTTGCCGAGGACCTCGGCCTCGAAGGCATCGAGCGCATCAATTGGGTCTACGCCCGCTAAGCTGAGTTTCGTGCTCGACCCTGTGCGAGCTCTGCGTTCTCAAAGTAGAACCAACACCAAGTGAAAGGGAGCCTGCGTTCGGCTAGGGCGTTGCCCGAGGCCGGCAGGGCACCCACCTGGCGTTGCCAGGTTCGCTACGGGCGCGGAGCACCGGCAGGGTGGGGCACGCTTTGAGGAAAGGCAGCTAGCCTGGCCTGGTGATCGAGGTCGTAGGGGATTCGTCGCGCGACGGCGAGATGGCGCTTGTCCGGCTCGTCGTCGACGGGGACCGGATCGTCGAGGCTGACTCGGAAGGTCTCGAGCGGCCGCTCGCCGGACTGACATTGCTCGAGGCGGCGGCGGTGCCGGGCGAGACGCTTGCGGCCGACGCACTGGCGAACGCTCTCGGGCAGGTCTTTCGGGCGGAGCCGGACGCGGCCCGCGTCGCCGTCGCGATGAGCGGCGGTGTCGACAGTGCCGTCGCCCTTCTGCGCGCCGGGCCGCGAGCGATCGGCATTACCTTGCGGCTCTGGATCGACCCCGCGGCGCCGGACTCCGAGCGCGCGTGCTGCTCTCCGGAGGCCGTGATCGCGGCGCGGGAGACATGTCACACGCTCGGCTTCCCACATGTGACGCTCGACCTGCGCGAGGAGTTCCGTCGCGCGGTCGTCGCCCCGTTCATTCGCGGCTACGCCCGCGGTGAGACGCCGAATCCGTGTATCCGCTGCAACGGGAGCTTTCGCTTCGCGGAGTTGCTCGCGTTCGCGAAGCGCGCCGGCGCCTCGCGGCTGGCGACGGGCCACTATGCACGGATCGTCGAACACCGCGGCCGGCTGCTGCTGGCGCGCGCCCGCGACCCCGAGAAGGACCAGTCCTACATGCTCGCCCGCCTCGACCCGCGATTGCTGGACCGCATCTGGTTCCCACTCGGCGAACAGACGAAGGAGGAGACGCGCGCCGAGGCCGCACGCACCGGCCTCGCCGCGGCGCGTCGCACGGAGAGCCAGGAAGCGTGCTTCCTCGGCGGCGGGGACTACCGGGATTTCGTCAGGCGCCACGGGGTCGACGAGGCAGAGGGCGAGATCGTCGACGAGCAAGGCCGACGCCTCGGCAACCACGGCGGTTTCTGGCGCTACACGCCCGGCCAGCGCCGCGGGCTCGGGGTCTCCGCGGCTGAGCCGCTCTATGTGCTGCGCACCGATCCCGGCGCAAATACCGTCGTCGTCGGCCCGCATGAGTCGCTCGCGATCGAATCGATTTCCGCCCGGGGACGGTTGTACGTTCCGGTGGAGCGCGCCGAGGTCAAATGGCGGTACCGGTCTCCCGCGGTCCCGGCCGCGGTGGACGAGACCGAGCACGGCTTCCGGGCGAGGCTCGATGTGCCCGCGTACGGGGTCGCCACTGGCCAGGCGGTGGTTCTGTACGAGGAGAATGTCGTCGTGGGAGCGGGGCTGCTGTGATGCCGGACCGGATCGTGCTCACGATCCCTCGCGACGAGGGTTTCGATAGCGTCGCCCAGCTCGTCCTGGCCGGAGTCGCTGCTCGGCTCAATTTCAGCTACGAGGTCGTCGATGATCTGGGCGTCGCGCTCGAGACGGTGCTCGAGCGGCGCGGCGACGCGGACGAGCTGACGGTCGAGCTCGAGGTGGGGGCTGACACTGTCAAGGCCGTGATCGGCCCCTTGCGCGGTGACGGGCTGCAGGCCGAGCTGGAAGGCCCTGACGATCGGGTCGGGTTGCGAAGAGTCCTGGAGACCGTCGTCGACAGCTTTTCCGCGGTCGAGCGGGAGGGCGGCGAGTGGATCGAGCTGGAGAAGCGCGTACAGACAGTCGAAAGCGCGATGTGACCCAGAAGACCGACAAGGCTCTTCTGCGCCGGTATCACGAACAGGGTGACCTTGCAGCACGCGAGCAGTTGATCGAGCAGTACATGTCGCTCGTTCGTTCGCTCGCGCGGCGCTACTCCTATCGCGGCGAGCAGTTCGAAGACCTCGTCCAGATCGGAGCGATCGGCCTGATCAAGGCGATCGACCGCTTCGACCTCGACCGCGGCGTCGAGCTCACGACCTACGCGACTCCGAACATCATCGGAGAGATCAAGCGTCACTTCCGCGACCGGGGCTGGTCGGTGCGCGTACCGCGAGGGCTCCAAGAGCTGAACATCCAGCTCTCGCGACTGATCGAGGAGCTGACCGTGCAGTTCTCGCGCTCGCCGACGATTGCCGAGCTGGCAAAGGGCGCAGGGGTCTCGGAGGAGGAAGTGCTCGAGGCGCTCGAGAGCGGACGCGCCTATAGCTCGCTCTCGCTCTCGGCAGGCCCGGGCGGCCAGGACGACGACGGCGACCTCGACCCACTCGAGTCTCTCGGCACCGAGGAGCACGAATACGAGGTGTCCGAGGATCGCGCCATCCTCGAACCGGGCTTCCGCATCCTCGACGACCGCGAGCGGACGATTCTCCACCTGCGCTTCTTCAAAGGGTTGACGCAATCTCAGATCGCCCAGCAGGTCGGTATCTCGCAAATGCACGTCTCGCGGCTGATCCGCCGCTCGCTCGAGAAGATCCGCGAGGAGATCGCCGTCGACGCCGAGAGCCAGCGCCTGGCGGAATAGCGCGCGGGCCTGAGGGAGCGGAGGCCTGAGTGGCCGCGCCTAGAATCAAATCGCGATGCGGACGACCGCCGAGCTGCGCGAGGGCTTTCTCTCCTTCTTCGAGGAGAAGGGCCACCTGCGCCGTCCGTCAGCCTCGCTAGTTCCTCGCGCGGACGATCGATCGACGCTCCTCACGAGCGCCGGCATGCAGCCTCAGATGCCGTATTTCCTTGGCCGCGAAGCACCGCCTGCACCCCGGACGACGACGGTGCAAAAGTGCTTCCGGACGCCCGACATCGACGAGGTCGGGCTCGACACCTATCACCTGACGTTCTTCGAGATGCTGGGGAACTTCTCGTTCGGGGACTACTTCAAGCAGGGCGCGGTCGAGTTCGCGACCGAGTTCATTCGAGACCGCATGCAACTCGACTGGGAGCGGATTTGGGCGAGTGTCCACGCGGGCGACGTCGAGCTGAAGCTCGGACCAGACGAGGAGACGATCCAGCTCTGGGAAAAGATCGGGATGCCGTCGGAACGGATCGTCGCTTTGCCGAGCTCCGAGAACTTCTGGTCGGTCGGGGGCCCCGGGCCATGCGGTCCGGACTCGGAGATCTACTACGACCGCGGTCCTGAGCACGGGTGCGGCCGGCCGGAGTGCCAGCCTGGGTGCGCGTGTGAGCGCTTCCTCGAGATCTGGAATCTCGTCTTTATGACGTACGAGCTCCACGCCGACGGAACGCTCACGCCCCTGCCGGAACAGAACATCGACACGGGCATGGGGCTGGAGCGCGCGGCGACGACTCTTCAGGACGTGATCTCGGTTTATGACACCGACGGCTACCGGTCGATCATGGATTGGATAGAGACCAGATCGGGGGTCGCCTACGACGCGTCTCCCGACGCCACGAAGGCTCACCGGGTCCTCGCCGACCACGGGCGTGGCATGACGTTTCTCGTCGGCGACGGCGTTACTCCGTCGAACGAGGGACGCGGCTACGTCCTGCGACGGATCATCCGGCGCGCCGCGCAGCATGGCCGGCGGATCGGGCTCGAGGGGCCATTTCTGACCGAACTCGCGGACACAGTGATTGCGCAGACGGACGAAGCCTATCCGGAGCTCGGCGCGAGCCGCGACGAGATCCACCGAGTCCTGAGCGACGAGGAAGAGCGGTTCGCGGAGACGCTCGATCGCGGCATGAAGGTTTTTGAGGAGGCCGCGGCAAAAGGGGAAATCAGCGGCGAGGAGGCCTTCGTCCTCCAGGCGACGTATGGGTTTCCGATCGAGCTCACTGTCGAGCTCGCGCGGGAACGTGGCCAGATTGTCAATCTCGAGGAGTTCGAGCGCGAGATGGACCGCCACCGCGAGATCTCGCGCGCGGGCGCTGCGTTCGACGTCAAGCCGCTCGAGGGGCACACCGAGTTCGTCGGCTACGAGCGAACCGAGGTTCTGACCGCGATCATCGCGTATCGGCAACGCGATGAGGGCCTCTTCGACGCAAAGCTCGAGCTGTCCCCGTTCTATCCGGAGGGCGGTGGCCAGGTAAGCGACGTTGGCTTTATCGAGAACGAGGAGAACGGTGCTCGTGCCGAGCTCGTCCGCGCGACCCGCTTCGGTGAAGACCAGGTGCTCACGTTCGCGGGCGAGGGCTTCGCGATCGGGGATCGGGTCCGCGCCGTGGTGCCCTGGGCTGTCCGCTATCCGACGATGGCCAACCACACGGCGACCCATCTGCTGCACCAGGCCCTGCGGGACCTCCTCGGCGATCACGTCCGCCAGGCCGGCTCCGCCGTGCGTCCCGACAAGCTCCGCTTCGACTTCACGCATCCGGCGGCGCTCACCCCAGAGGAGCGCGCTGAGGTCGAGCGGCAGGTCAACGAGGTCGTCTTCGAGAACCGCCCCGTCCGGACGTTTGTGACCCCGATCGACGAGGCTCGCAAGCTCGGAGCGATGATGCTCTTCGGTGAGAAGTACGGCGAGGAAGTTCGCCTCGTCGAGGTCGACGGCTACTCCCGAGAGCTCTGCGGCGGTACACACGTGCGCGCGACTGCGGAGGTAGGCCCCTTCGTGATCGTCTCGGAGAGTTCGGTCGGCTCCGGAGCCAGACGGATCGAGGCGGTGACGTCCGGCGAGGCCTTCGCCCTATTGAACGAGCGGGCGCACGAGAGCGACGAGCTCCGAGCCGAGCTGGCGGACGTTCGCAAGCAGGCGAAACGGAAGACCGCGCCGACCGATCGGGCCGAGGTTGCGCCGCGAAGCGAGGAGGAGATCGGCGGCGTCAACGTGTACGTCGGCCGAATGAGCGACGTGACGATGGACGCCCTCCTCGAGGAATCCGACCGGATCAAACAGGAGCGCCAGCCCGCCGCAGTTGTGCTAGGGGGCAGCGAGGACGGCCGCGTGCATCTCGTCGCGAACTTCGACCGCTCACTCGAAGGGAAGGTCGACGCGGTCGAGGTGATCAAGGCCGCGGCCGCCGAGGTCGGCGGCGGCGGTGGCGGGCGGGCAACGATGGCTCGCGCCGGCGGCAAGGATCCTGCCAAGCTCGACGCGGCGCTCGAACGGGCCGAGGAGGCCCTGCGAGCAGCGCTCGCGTGAAGGTCGTCGCGCTCGATTACGGCTCGGCGAGAACGGGCGTCGCTGTTTCGGACCCGACCGGCACGCTTGCTACACCGATAGGCGTGATCGAGCGAGCCGGCACCGAGGCCGGCCTCGAGCAGCTCGTCGAGCTGATCGCGAGCGAGGGGGCCGAGCGGGTCGTCGTCGGCTTGCCGCTGACGCTCCGAGGCGAGGTCGGCGAGCAAGCGGTCGAGACCGAGCGGTTCGTAGACCAGCTCCGGCGAGCCATCGACATCCCCGTCGAAGGCTTCGACGAGCGCTTCACGACGGACCTCGCCGAGCAGGACCCCGGAAGCCCTAACCTGCCGCCGGATGCCCGAGCAGCGGCACACCTGTTGACGAGCTACCTCGCGTGGTCGAGCAGAAGCGCGGAGTAATCGCGCCGCAGCCGCGGCGTCCCGAGCGGCAGCGGCCACCACGTCCGGTGATCATGCGGCGGCGGTTTGCTGCCCTGCTCGTCCTACTTGCCGCGCTGATCGGGCTCGGCTTCGCGATCGCGCAGGTCCGGGACCGGGGCGGCGGCAAGCAGACGCCGACCGTGGCTGTGGCCGCTAAACCCTTCCGGATCGTCTTCCCGGAGGGCTTCACCCGCCGCCGAGCGCGGCCGCACGCCGCTGCTGAGCGAGCGTTCGTATCTCGCCGTGACCGCCGGTAAACACCTGATCCCGGGGTTCGGTCGCCGGCCGCTCGAGGGCTTCCTGTTCCCGGCGACCTACCAGTTCACGGCGCGGACGACTTCCCGGGAGCTGATGGCGGCGCAGCTGAAGGCCTTCCGCAAGAACTGGGCGACGATCAACCTTGCCTACGCCCGCTCGAAGAACCTGACGCCGTACGACGTGCTCACGATCGCCTCGATGATCGAGAAGGAGGCGGTCGCTCCCGAGGAGAGGCCGAAGATCGCGCGCGTGATCTACAACCGGCTTCATCACCGAATGCCGCTCGGGATCGACGCAACTGTTCGGTACGGCTTCAATGTTCCGGGAACGCAGTCGTTGCTGGAATCGCAGCTGAACTCGAATAACCCGTACAACACGCGGAGGCTGCTGGGGCTACCGCCGACGCCGATCGCGAATCCGGGGCTCGCCTCGATTCAGGCGGCCGCGCACCCAGTAGCCGGCGACTGGCTGTATTTCGTACGCAAGCCGGACAAGGTGCACCACTTCTTCACGCCCAGCGAGCAGGCTTTCAACAACTACAAGAACGCACACGGATTTTGATCTCGGGCTCGACGCGCCTCGTCGCGCTGCTCGGGCAGCCTGTCGCCGAGTCGCTGTCACCGAGGATGCAGAACGCCGCCTTTGCAGCCCGCGCGCTCGACTGGACGTACGTGGCCTGCGAGGTGGAGCCGGAGAAGTTGGAGGCCGCAATCCGCGGTCTCGTAGCGCTCGGCTTTGCGGGCGCGAACGTCACCGCTCCCTATAAGGCAGCCGCTGCGGAGCTCTCCGACGACGCGGAAGGACGATCAGTGAACACGCTCATTTTTCGCGGCGGGCGCGTGCTGGGGTTCAACACCGACAAGGCGATCGTCGAGGGGATCGAGGCGGCTCGCGTTTGCCTGATCGGCGCCGGAGGGGCGGCGGAGGCGCTGCAAGAGGCGCTTCCCGGCGAGGTGCAGGTGTTCTCACGTAGCGGCGAGTGGCCGCCGGACGCCTCGGCTGCCGACCTGGTCGTGAACGCGACATCGGTCCGCGACGAGCTGCTCGTCGAGCCGCGCCCGGGGCAGACGGTGGTCGATCTCCCGTACCGGGCCGACGGCCGGCCTACGGCGCTCGTGGAGGCGGCGCGCGGTGCTGGTTGCGAGGTCGTCGACGGGCTCGAGGCGCTCGTGCGCCAGGGAGCCGCGTCGTTCGAGCTTTGGACCGGCGTGCCGGCGCCCGTAGAGGTGATGCGGGCCGCAGTACGCTCCGGCTGATGCTGAGCCTCACAACCGCCGGGGAGTCGCACGGGCCCGCACTGGTGGCGATCGTCACCGGGCTTCCCGCAGGCCTTGCTCTCGACCGCGATGCGATCGACGCGGATCTGCGCCGGCGTCAGCAAGGGTACGGCCGCAGCCCCCGTCAGCAGCTCGAGCACGATGAGGTCGAGGTGCTGGCCGGTCTCCGGCACGGAAGGACGCTCGGCACGCCGCTTGCGCTCGTCGTCCGCAACCGCGATCACAAGAACTGGGCCTGGGGGATGAGCCCCTGGCCACCCGAGGGGGAGCCGGAAGGCAAGGGGACGAAACCGGTCACGTTGCCGCGTCCCGGCCACGCCGACCTGGCCGGGGCGCAGAAGTTCGGGCTGGCGGATGTGCGCGACGCGCTCGAGCGCGCTAGCGCGAGGCAGACGGCGGTTTCGGTCGCGGCGGGCGCTGTTGCGAAAGCGCTTCTCGCGGAGGTCGGTGTCGCCGTGCGCGGGGAGGCGCAAGCTGAGGCAGGTGCCGACGAAACGGAGGTCGAAGAGGCACGCGCAGAGCGAGACACGCTCGGTGGCCTCGTCGAGGTGCGTGCTCAAGGCGTGCCGCCCGGGCTCGGCTCGTACGCGACAAAGGAGGAGCGGCTCGACGCCCGGCTCGGCGCGGCGCTGATGGGGATCCAGGCCGTCAAGGGGGTGGAGATCGGCGAAGGCTTCGGGCTCGCCGGGCTGCGCGGCTCGGAGGCACATGACGAGATCGTCCGCGACGAGCGAGGGCTGCGCCGGACGAGCAATCGCGCAGGCGGGATCGAGGGCGGGATCTCCAACGGCGAGGAGATCGTCGTCCGCGCCGCGATGAAGCCGCTGCCGACCTTGATGCAGCCGCTTGCCTCGGTCGATCTGGAGACCGGCGAGCCGGGGGAGGCGCTGGTGGAGCGGAGTGACGTCTCCGCCGTCGAGGCGCTGGCGGTCGTGGCCGAGGCGGCCGTCGCCTGGGAGCTCGCCCGGGCGGCCCGCGAGAAGTTCGGCGGGGACGCGCTCGGCGACTTCGTGGCTGCGCACAAGGCGTACCTGGAGCGGATCGACTGGCACCAGCGCTAGACCGGCACGTCGCCCTGATTGGCTTCATGGGCGCCGGCAAGTCGACGCTGGGCCGGGAGGTTGCGGCGCGGCTGCACCGGCCGTTTCACGATGTCGACGCGCAGATCGAGGCGAGTGAAGGCTCGATCCGAGAGCTGTTCGAGCGAGGGGTTTTCCGCGAGGTCGAGGAGCGGGTTGCGCTCGAAGCACTCATGCAGCCGCCGGGCGTCATCGCGCTCGGCGGCGGTGCGGTCGAGACGCCGGCCATCCGCGAGGCGCTGCGCGCCCGTACGACGACGGTGCTGGTCGAAGTCGACGTCGAGACGGCCTGGCAGCGGGTGAGCGGAAGCGAGAGGCCGCTCGCGCAGGACGAGATGGAGTTTCGCGAGCTGTACGCGCGCCGGCAACAGCTCTACGGCGAGGTCGCCGACGGCCGGGCGCGGGACGCCGACGGCGTCGTCCTGGCCGCCGGGGGCGTGACCGTTGGGCGCGTGTCTGCGGACCTGGTCCCCGGACATGGCCCGGCTGAGCTCGTCGCGGACGAGCGTCTGGTCGAGCTTCATCCCCCGCCGGTCGAGGCGCGGGTGCTGACGGTGCCGGCGGGCGAGGAGGCCAAGACGGTTGCCACGGCTGAGGGCCTCTGGCGTCAGCTCCGGCTCGACCGCAACGGGACGCTCGTCGCCTTCGGCGGCGGGTGCACGACCGACGTCGCGGGCTTCGTTGCCGCGACCTACCTCCGCGGGATCGACTGGGTCGCGGTGCCGACGACGCTCGTTGGTCAGGTCGACGCGGCGATCGGCGGCAAGACCGCAAT
>WNGJ01006880.1_pt1 | contig 22119 bp, 27 predicted proteins | sample 5400611 | NCBI WGS metagenome assembly WNGJ01 (sample SAMN13153375, study PRJNA577476) | soil metagenome | isolation source: 40 cm soil or saprolite under Garry oak tree replicate 1 | place: USA:California | collected 2016-06-15
GTTGGAGGACACGCCGATCGTGGTGGCGACCGGGATGCCGGCCAGGTCGACCTGGACCACGATGCCGTGTTCGGCCTCGCCGTAGCTGAACGTCACCGCGATGGCCTCGTCGTCACCGAACACGTCGTAGCGGCGCCAGGCCTGGCCCGGAGTTGCCTTGCCGATTTCGGTCACCCACTCCGGCGGGTAGATGCCCTCGCCGGTCAGTTCGGCCAGGGCCCGGCTCGCCGCCCGCCTGGTGGCCGGCGTGCCCAGCGTCATGAGCAGCCGGAGCAGCGCGGCGCCGTCCGGGATACGGCGGCGGACGGCCCCCTTCACCAGCACGGTGTCGATGAACGACTCGATGTCGGCCGGGTCACGCTGGCCCAGCACGTACGGGAACGCCATGCAGGTCGCGGTCTCCAGTTCGGCCCGCAGCGGGTCACCCGAGGCGACCCCCTCCCACAGGCTGGTCAGCACCTCCTGGACGAACGCGTCCGCCTCGGCCTGGCTGATGTCGCCGTCCTGGCCCGGAGCGGCCCGGCCGGTCCCGCCCTGGCTGGCCTTTGCCTGGCTGGCCGGAGCCCGGCGGCGTGCCTTGTTCTTGTTCTTCTTGCTCACCGCTTGACGTCCTCCCTGCCGTGAACGACGGGGATCCCTCCAGCGCGGCTCACGCCGCGCTCCGGTGGGTTCCTGCTTCAGCACCAACTGCCACCGGGGCTGGTGGTCTTACATCGGCTTCACAGGCGTTTGACTTGTCCGCCCGCCCGGCGGCCAAGATGTTCCTTGCGGCGTTCACGTCCCGGTCGTGGACCGTGCCGCACTCGCCGCATTGCCAGGTGCGGATGGCGAGCGGCTTCGGGCCGTCCTTGACCCCGCAGGCCGAGCACATCTGGCTGGTCGGCTCGAACCTGCCGATCCGGGCGAACGTCCGGCCGTACTGGGCCGCCTTCTCCTCAATGCACCGCATCAGCTGGGACCAGCCGGCGTCGGCGATCGACTTGGCCAGCCGGGTCCTGGCCAGCCCGGACACGGCGAGGTCCTCGGTGTAGACCGCTTGGTTGTCGCGGACCAGCCGGAGAGCTGCCTTGTGCGCGTGATCGAGCCGGGCATCGCGGACCTGGCGGTGCAGCACCGCGACCCGGTGCCTGGCCTTGACCCGGTTCGCGGAGCCCTTCTTCCTACGGGACACCACCCGCTGCGCACGCCGCAGCCGCCGCTGCGCCGCCCGGTAGAACCTGGGGTTCGTGACCACCTCCCCGTCCGAGGTGACGACCAGGCTGGTCAGACCGAGATCGATGCCCACCTCGCGGTCGCAGTCGGGCAGCGGGGTAGCCTCACGTTCCACGACGAACGAGGCGTAGTACCGGCCGTCCGGCTCGCGGATCACCGTGACCGACGACGGGACCGACGGCAAGTCCCGCGACCACTCGACCTTGATGTCCCCGACCTTGGCTACGTACAGCCGCCCGCCGTGCAGGGCGAACCCGTTGCGGGTCATCCGGATGGATTGGCGGCCGTGCTTGCGCTTCGGCTTCGGGTGCCTGATCTTCGGTCCCTTCCGCCTGCCCGTGAGCGAGTCGAACCAGTTCTTGTAGGCGCGGCGCGCGTCCTGGCACGCCTGGACTAGGGCGACTGAGGCGACCTCGGCCAGCCAGGCCCGCTCCGGGGTGAGCTTGGCCAGCGTGATCACCCGGCGCTGCACCTCGGTATCGCTGATCTTCTCCCCGGCCGCGTACGCTTCGTCGCGGACGCGCAGGCAGTCGTTGTACACCACCCGGGCGCACCCGAACGCCCGGGCCAGTGCCTGCCGCTGCCGTGGCGCGGGATAAAGGCGGTACCGGTACCTGACCTGCATGGCGCCAGAGCCTACCAGTGGCCTATGACAATTCCGGGGGACTCTCGCCGTGGCCTCGGCCAGGTGCGTGATAGTTAACCGTGGCGCGCTAGTCCTCCGGCCGCGCGGATGACGCCGACTTCCCCCCCGCCGCCGATAACCGGGGCGGTGGCGAGCTCCTCGGGGACGTCGGCGCCGAGCAGGCGCAGCACCGCCACCGTGACCGGCGTCCGGCCCCGGTGCGCCCCGTCGTCGATCTTGACCGTGCCGGCCCTGCCGTCGCTCAGCGCGAACGCGTCGACGCCCTCGGCACCGCCCTTGATCAGCAGGCCGGGTACCGCGTCCATCAGCTTGCGCTCGTCCCGGCTGGTGCCGCTCGTCCACTCCGGGTGGGCGCGCATGGCGTCGGCCACCCGGCGCTCCGGCGTTCCGGGCGCCGCCAGCACCAGCACCCGGAAGGCGCGCGCCAGCCCGGCCAGCGTCAGCGCGAACAGCGGCGCGCCGCAGCCGTCCACACCGGTGACGGGCACCCGCTCGCCGGCCAGCTCCTCGACGGTGCGCAGGATGGCCTGCTGCAGCGGGTGCTGCGGGTTCAGGTAGCTGCCGGTCGGCCAGCCGTTCACCACGCAGGTGGCCAGCATGGCCGCGTGCTTGCCCGAGCAGTTCATCCGGACCCTGGACATGTCCTCACCGCGAGCGATCAGCCGGCGCGCCGTGTCCTGGTCAAGCGGCCAGGACGGCGGGCAGCCCAGGTCTGCCTCTGTCAGCCCGGCGCCGGACAAGATCTTCCGGACCCCGTCGACATGGAAGTCCTCGCCCGAATGGCTGGCCGAGGCCAGCGCCAGCAGCTCGCCGTCCAGCTCGAGCCCGGCCCGCAGCATGGCCGTGGCCTGCAGCGGCTTGTTCGCCGATCGGGGGAAGAACGGCGCTGCCACCTCTCCCGCGCTGACCACCAGGGTGCCGTCGGCGGCCAGGCCCGCGACCGCGCCGCGGTGCCGCGACTCGGTGAAGCCCGAGCGCACGACCTCGGCGACCACGGGGTTCACGCCATTGTGTTCCGAAAAGATCATCATGCACGCAGTGTGCCCTGTTCCCGGGCGCGCCGGGTAGCCTGCGGTGCTATGCGAGCAGTGGTGCAGCGGGTGAGCCGGGCCAGCGTGGCCGTGGACGGTCAGCTAGCCGGCGCGATCGAGGAGCCGGGGCTGCTGGTCCTGGTCGGCGTGACCCACGACGACACGCCGGAGCAGGCCGCCAGGCTCGCCGCCAAGCTATGGGGCCTTCGCGTCCTCGACGGCGAGAAGTCCTGCTCCGACATTGGCGCGCCGCTGCTGGTGATCAGCCAGTTCACCCTCTACGCGGACCTGGCCAAAGGCCGCCGTCCGTCCTGGTCCGCGGCTGCCCCCGGGCCGGTGGCCGAGCCCTTGGTCGATGCCGTGGTGCAGGCCCTGCGCGACCTCGGCGCCCGGGTTCAGACCGGCGTCTTCGGCGCCGACATGAAGGTGGCCCTGGTCAACGACGGCCCCGTCACGATCATCCTCGACCTCTAGGACACGGCTGCGGTCGGGCCAGCGGAGGGGCTCAGCCCGGCCAGGACGCACTGCGGCCGGGCGCGCAGTGAAACCTGGTCGCGGGACCGGAACGAGGCCTGGCAGAACGACTGCGCCCGCGACCCGCAGTAGTGCAGGACGGCCCCGCCGGTGGAGTTCGGCACGGTGACGCTCACGCAGCCGTGCCCCGAAGACCCGTACGTGTCGTGCGCCGTCGCACCCCAGGCGGCCAGACCGCCGAACAGGACGACCACGACCACCGCGGTGATCGCGAAGATCCGCTTCTGCCGCGGCGAGAGACGCCCCGCCCCCGGGTTGGTCTTGGCGTACATAGATGTCCATGAAATCAGCTGCGTGTGTCCACGGTGTTAGCCGTGTAACTGCCGTGTTAACAGCCTGCGCAGGCGGATCCACCCGGCCGGCCCCGTGTTAGCGTCGGCCGCGCGAAAGCTGACGAGGGGGCGCGGACATGGCGACGCGGCAACGGGCCTGCTGGCAAGCTCAGGCTGACGGCGTCGGACGTGCTCACCGACCTGGACACCGATGACCCGCTCGTCTGCGAGCTAAAAATCTACGACGCTGAGAACCGCGGCAAGCGGCACCTGGCCTCCGGCGGCGGCCACAGCATCGCGTATCACCTGGTGCCGTCCTCGCGCTCGCCTGCCAGGGCCACGCGGACCCTCTCCAGCACCGCCAGCGGCACCGTCACCCGCTCGGGCGGCGCGGGGAACTCCGCCAAGTGCTCGCCGGGCACACGCCCGGGGAGCGTGTCCCCGATCATCGGCCGGTCCGCCTGCGGCCATACTGGGGCCTCCGGCGCGCTGGTGGTGGCGCACACCACGGCTGGGGCGGGCGCTTGTCGCGGCATCGGGAACGGGCGCGTCACAAGCTGACCCGTGGCACCAGGAATGAACCATCGCTGGCCCGGTTGATCACCCTGCGCTCCGCTTCCTCAGCCATGACCTGAGCCAGGCAAGCGCGCTGTTCCCCGTACCCCGGCTCATCCTGCGGGCAGCGCCTGAGATAGCGCACAAGAGCCCGGCGGTACCTGGACAACTCGGCAGCGGACATCTGCGAGCCGGGCAGCTTTGGCCCCGGTGGCGGCATCAGCCTCCCGGTCACGGCCGGTCCTTGATCAGCTCACCGAGCCGGTCCAACAGCTCGCGGAGTGTGCGGCGCGTAGTGACGGTCTCGCCGTTCTCCTCGGGGATCAAGGCCTGCCACATTCCGAATCCGCCATCCCCGACGATCACATCCGGGTGCGCGGCCCGGAACGCCGCCAGCCGGAACAGGTCGCCCGGCTCGGCGGCCAGTAGGTGCATCCCTGATCTCACCGCGCAGCCCCGGCCTGCCCGGTGACGACCCGGGCCCGGTGCCGGTCGACGGCGAACAGCGTGCAGCGCAGCACCACCGCCCACTCCGGGCGGAACTGCGGCCCGACGTCGGCGAGGAGTTGCTCCTCGGTGCCGGCCGGGTTCGCGACCCGCCAGGCCGCCACGACCGCGCGGGCTCTTTCCGCGTCGCCCGGCCTCTCATCGCGGAACCTCACCGCGCTGCCTCCCGCGCCCAGTCAGCCCGGATCGCCCGGTTCAGGTCGTCCCGCGTATCGTCGTCAACGATGCGCTGGTCGGCGCGGCTCGTGGCGATCCACCGGCAGTGCTCGTGCCCGATGTCGTAGGCGTCTCCCCACGCCAGGCGGAGCGCCTTGAGCGCCCGGTCCTCCACCATGCCGGACGCGCCGCGCCGCCAGCCCCCGCCGGTCATGGCAGCCTCCTCGGCGGGCGCGGTGTCCGACCACTGCCGCGCCCGCCACTGCAGCGCGATGACGGCGGCGTGGATGGTGCAAAACCGCAACTGACATGGACGTCCACGCAGGCCGTCGCCGCACGCGTGGTCACCGGGCACCACCCGCGATGATGGTCATTGCGGTGACAAGCTTGGCTTCGTGCCGTTCGAGCACGAACAGGACTGAGCGGAGCACGGGGGGCATAGCCGCCGGGAAATCGGGCCAAGCTCTTCGACGAGCTGATCGTAGCTGCCGCCCAGCAGCGCATCGTTGATCCGGGCGATATTCGGCAGTCCGATCTCGAAGCTCTGCTGATCGAGCACCGTAACCGGAGACGGGACCGAGCCCAGCGGCCGGTCAAGGTCGGCGCGCGAGGCCGGAACAGCCTCGCTATCCGAGGCGGCAGGCCGTACCGCCGTGGCGCCAGACAAGGAGTGCGAGCCGGTGCCAGGGCACGCGGGCATGACGTATCTCCGATCGACGTAACGGGGTTACAGGCGGCTGGGGCTAGACGCGTGCTGGTCGCCGGGAGCGGGCGGCCTGCTGGATCTCGTCCATCTGGGCGGTCAGCGCCTCAGGGGTGGCGCCGGTCGCGACGGTGCCAGGCGGCACGCGGAACAGCGGCCGGGCCTGGAACTCGCCCTTACATGCCGCCCAGATAACGACCCAGCCCGGATGCTCGCGACGCACCTGGGCGGCAGCCTCCCAGCGAATCGTGTCGTCATCAGTGCTCTCGGCCTTGGTATGACTGGCGGCCATGTTCATGCATCTGACGCTATTCAGTGGCCGGGGCGGTAGCCAGCGCTATTCCTGCGCTTGCATAGAATTAGCGGCCGAGGTTCGGGAGACCTGATTCCGGGCGACTGAGAATGAGTGCCGGAGTCCCTGAGCGTGCCTGCTGCGGGCTCTATGCGGCATCGTGAATACCTCTTGACGTCCGCTTGGCATCCTGCTTAGCGACAGCCATGTCCGCGCATAGATCAGCCCAGGGAAAGGCAGCGCCCATTATGAGTCCGCCTCCGCGCCTCATCCGCATCGCCGGCGGCGACTGCGGCCGTGATGACTGTCCTACTGTCTTCACCACCGATCGCGGCACCGTTGCGATCCAGGGCTACGACGTGGATAAGAAGACACCCGCTGGCGAATCCGTCGTGGAGATCCCAGTAGGGGTTCTCAAGGAGGCCGTGCGTGCGCTTGGATGGTGAGCAGTGGCGTTCCTTCTTCAACGCCTTCCAGCGCACCGCCTTCCGCCTCGAAACCTATCCCGAATACGACATCACCAGCGAACACGAGGAGTACGAGCAGTTCCTGTCCTCCGGCAGCCTGCACATTCCCGACGACGACCAGTGGCTCACCCGCCTTCGGTATTTCCGGGCCACCGGCCGCTGGGTCGGCCGGGTTCACGTGCTCCGCAGGCCGCTGACCGAATATCTTCGCTATGAGTTCGCCGTCTACCGCCATACCGTGGCGGCTGGTGAGGACATCAGCATCCTCGACCTCACCAGCCAGCCGGACCCCGGCCTGCCGGGCCAGGACTTCTGGCTCTTCGACGACACATCCGTCGTGCGCATGTACTACGACGAGCACGGCACCCAGCTCGGCCGCGAGCTGCTCGAAGACGCCGATCCGGCCCCGTACGTCAAGTGGCAGCGCATCGCTCTCGCCCATGCCCAGCCGTTTGCGGAGTACGTGAAACTACTGGAGTGAGACTCGACCCCGAGCAGGCAGGCCACGACCGGCAGAGCCTCGCCGAGGCCCTGCGTGACCTCCGCCGTGCCTCCGGCCTGTCCGGGGAGCGCCTGGCCCGGCGCTGCCACATGTCGCAGTCCAAGGTCAGCCGGATCGAGAACGGCCGGCTGCTGCCCAGCGTCGTTGACGTGGACCGCATGCTGCGCGCCCTGGGCGTGGACCAGGCCACCAGCGGCGAACTGCTGGCGCTGGCCCGTATCGCCAACACCGAGTACCAGGATGTCCGGGCCTCAGTGCGCCGTGGCCTGCATCATCGGCAGCGGGAGCTGGCCGCCCTCGAAGCTGACGCCAAGGAGATGCGGCACTTCCTGCCGACCCTCATCACCGGCCTGCTGCAAATACCCGAGTACATGCGAGCGGCGATGGACACGCCGGTCGAGCCAGCGGCCGGTGATACCGCCACCGCCATCGCCCTCAAGCTCGAACGCCAGGCCATCTTGCACGACAAATCCAAGCGGTTCGAGTTCCTGCTGACTGAATCAGCGCTCCGCTGGCAGCTCTGCGAGCCATCCATCATGGCCGTGCAGCTTGACCGGCTGGTGTCACTGTCCTGGCTGCCGAACATCCGCATTGGTGTCCTGCCGCTCAGCACGCCCGTTTGCGACGGGCCGTACCACACCTTCGTGCTTTACGACGACCACATCGTCACCATCGAGCTGTTCACCGGCCAGCTCGTGCTCCGGGACCCCAAGGACATCGACCACTACCACGCCCTGGCCAGCTTCTTCGGCGGCTCCGCACTGTGGGCCGGCACTGCCCGCAGCTTCATCACCGAAGTAGCCGGGCACTACCGCGCGTCCGGATGAGCCTGTAATCTCAGGTGTAAACTTTTTTGAATTATTTTCTTGAGCTTTTATCTTAGGCGGCCCGGGTAGGCGCTGCCGAGTTCGTTGAGGGCCTCGCGCCAGCCCATGACCCGCTGCCCTTCGACGAGGCGGGCGGGCTGGTCGGATCGCTTGCCGGCCTGCTGGCGGCGGGCGAGGCGCTCGCGGGCGCGCTTGTCCTCGATGTTGATGATGTCCAGCCACAGCAGCTTGACCACGGCGTCGTCGCTGGGGAAGTGGCCGCGGGCCTTGGTGACCTTACGGAGCTGATAGTTCAGGCTCTCGCGTTGGTGGTGTAGAGCAGCTTGCGCACGGCCGGGCTGAAGGCCAGGAACGGAGTGAAGGCATCCCAGGCGTCCTCCCAGACCCGGGCGGCCTGCGGGTACTTCTTCCCCCGTGGCGAGGCGGCGAACGCGGCCAGGCACCGAAGGCGGCCTCGGCGGTGCACCCGTTGCGGAACGTGTGGCCGCCGTTCCGGCCCGAGCCGGGCCAGCCCTCACCCCAGCTGAGGTCGCCATCCCGGCTCACCGGATCTGCTCAGCCGCCTCGGCCAGGTCGTGCAGCCCCTGTGCGACCGGCAGCGCCGTGTCGACCGCCAGCCGCCGCGGCTCCTCCTCACCGCGCAGCACGGCGTTGATGTGCCGGGTCAGGGCGGTGAACGACAGTTCCTCCGGCGCGGCCGGGTAGCGGCGCGGCTCGTCGCGCCCGGCCCTGACCGTGTAGCTGTCGCCCGGACCGGGATGGAACGGATTGGTCACGTGGATCTGTCCCGCGGTGCCTTCGAGCGTGGTGAACGCGTCGTAGCTACGACCGAACCCGCACGACAGCAGCAGCCGGTGCCCCGCCGGGTAGCCAAGCACCCCCCAGATGTCGACATCCACGCCCTGGCCGCCCCAGCTGGCCGTCGCCCACGCCGACTCGTGGGCCGCGGCGAACAACTCGGCGGCCAGCCGGATGGGGTAGCAGCCGACGTCGAGGAGCGCACCGCCTTGCAGGTCCCGTGAGTAGCGGATGTTGTCCGGCCGGGTCACCGAGAAGTGGAAGTTGGATTTGATCTCCATCAGCTCGCCGATAGCGCCGTCGGCGATGAGCTGCCTGAGCTGGGTCAGCTGCGTGTGGAACGGGAACGCGAACGCCTCCCAGAGCAGGGTCCCGGTCTGGCGGGCCGCCTTGAGCGTCCGTTCGGTGTCCGGCAGCGTGCCGCACAGTGGTTTCTCGCACAGCACGGGCTTGCCCGCCTCCAGCGCGCGGATGGTCCATTCCGCGTGCAGCGAGTTGGGCAGCGGGATGTACAGCGCGTCGATGTCCGGGTCATCGATCAAGGCCTGGTAGCCCGCCACGCCGCGGCCGATCCCGTTGTCGCGGGCGAACTGCTCGGCCCGGCTGGCCTGCCGGCCGGCCACCGCGGCCGCGTCGCCGCCGGCCTGCCGCAGGCCGGGCAGGAACACCGCCCGGGCAATGTTCGCGGTGCCGATGATGCCCCAGCGCACCTGGGCCGCGCCGGTCATCGCGCGCCCCCGCCTTCTTCGTCCAGGGGCAGGCTGACCCAGCGGCGTTCGTGGTGTGAGATCTCCACCGCGTTGATGACCTCCTGGACCCGCAGGCCGTCGTCGAAGTTCCCCTCGTTGCCGTCAACCTCGCCGAGCACCTCGCTGGCGAAGTTCGCGGTGAGGTTGGCGTAGTACAGGGTCCGCCACGACTCGCGCGGGTTGCCACCGGGCGGATAGTACCGGGCCGGCACCTCCACCTCGCGGAACTCCACATCATCCGGCCTGGCCAACGTCAGCGTCTCGCAGATACCGAACTCCTCGACCAGCCGCGCGATCGCCGCCCCCTCGCTGCCGTACACCCGGACCTCGATCCCGGGGTAGTTCCCCACCGTGACGAAGCTGCTCTGCACCGAGCAGATCGCGCCGCTGGCGAACTCGCCGATGAAGATGTCACCATCGTCGATGTTGGTGCGGGCCATGGCCCCGGTGGCCGCGATCATCCGCTCCGGGACGAAGTTGCGCAGCACGCCCACCACCGCGGTCAGGTCCGACTCCATGAACCAGTGACCGATGTCGATGACCGGCGCCCCGTAGCCTTCGAGCGAGGCCACCTGGATCCGTCCGCTGTTGACCCGCTCGGAGTTGCGCAGCGGGGACCGCGGGCTAAGCCACTGGGAGTTCTGCTCGTAGGCGTTGTAGATGTAAGGGGTGCCGAGGTCACCGCGGGTGAGCAGGTCCTTCAGGTACCTGACCGCCGGGCTGTACCGGAACGTGAAGCCGACCTTGGTCTTCAGCCCGTTGGCCCGGGCCAGCCCGGCGAGCCGGCGGACGTCGTGATGGTCGTGCGCGACTGGCTTCTCGCTGAGCACGTGCTTGCCCGCCTCGACCGCGGCCAGGTTGACACCGAAGTGCTCGCCGTCGTGGGTGACCACGTCGATGATGTCGATGTCGTCGCAGTCCAGCAGCACCCGGTAATCGTCGGTGATCACGGTGGCGCCATACTGATCGGCCGCGGCGGCGGCGCGCTCCGGCTCGCGGTCACAGATCCCGACAATCCGGCACCGCTCGTCGCGGGCCCAGCCGGGCAGGTGGGCCAGGCCCGCCCACCGTCCCGCGCCCACGACGCCGATGCCGAGCCTGTGTCCCGCGGTCATGCCTGCGACCTCCCGATCTCGTGCCCTATCTCTTCCTGCCGCCAGCACCGGGCGGCCTGCTGGCGCTGGCCTGTCTGGAGGAGCTCGGTGTCCCAGGACCTGCACTTGGCCACCACGTGCCGGCAACGGGGTGCGAACCGGCAGCCCTCGGGCACGTCGATCAGACTGGGCGGTGATCCGCCGATGCTGCGCAGCGGTCCGCGCTGGCCTTCCTGCGGGAGCGCGTCCAGCAGCGCCCGGGTATACGGGTGCCGGGGATCGGTGATGATGTCAGCCGTGGCGCCTTCCTCCACCACCTGGCCCGCGTACATCACTACGATCCGGTCGCAGACCTCGGTGATGACCGCTAGGTCGTGGCTGACCAGGATCATGCTCATGCCGGTGTCTTCCTGCAGCTCGAGCAGCAGGCTGAGGATCTGGTCCTGGATGATCACGTCCAGGGACGTCGTGGGCTCGTCGGCCAGCAGCAGCCGGGGCGAGGAGGCCAGCGCGATCGCGATCAGCACCCGCTGCAGCATCCCGCCGCTGAACTGGAACGGGTAGTCGCGCATACGACGGGCTGGCGCCGGAATGCCGACGCGCTCCAGCAGGCTGATGGCCCGCTCCCGGGCCTGGGCCCGGGTCAGGGCGGCGTGCGCCCTGACCGCCTCCAGCAGCTGGTCGCCGATGCTGCGTACCGGGTTCAGGGCGGTCATCGGGTCCTGGAAGATCATCGCCAGGTGCGCGCCCCGCAATGCCCGTAGCTCGGACGCCGGGGCGTTCAGTATGCTCCGCTCCCCGTGCGGGTGATAGATGACCTCCCCGCTGGCGTGCAGGCTGCTGGCCGCCATCAGGCCCATGATCGTGCGGCAGGTCACCGTCTTCCCGCAGCCGCTCTCGCCGACGATGCCGAGCACCTCGGCCTCGTGCACGGTGAGCGATACCCCGTCGACCGCGCGGACCACGCCCTGGCTGGTGGCCAGGTAGCTGCGCAGGTCCCGGACCGTGAGCAGCGGCGGGCCGGGTGCGCTCACCGGTCGCCTGCCCGCAACAGGTCGGCCAGCCCGTCGCCGATCAGGCTGAACGCCACGCCGACGAACACCACGGCCAGGCCGGGGATGGTGGCCAGCCACCAGGACGTCAGGATGTAGTTCTGGCCGTCGGCGATCATCGCCCCCCATTCCGGGGACGGCGGCTGGGCGCCGAGCCCGAGGAAACCGAGCGACGCGGCCAGGATGATGTTTCCCACCGCGTCCACCATCGAGAACAGGATCACCGACGAGGCGGTGGTGGGCAGGATGTGCCGGAACATGATCCGCAGCGGGCTGTACCCGAGAGCCCGGGCGGCCAGCACGTACTGCTGTTTCTTGGCCACCACGGTCTGCGCCCGCATGATCCGGGCGTAGCTCACCCAGCTGGTGATCCAGATCGCCAGGAACATGTTGAAGATGCTGGGCCCCAGCATGGCCACGATCGCGATGATCAGGACCAGGAACGGGAACGCGAAGAACAGGTCGACCAGGCGCATCAGGAAGCTGTCCAGCTTCCCGCCGGCGTAGCCCGCGACCAGGCCGATGATCGTCCCGCCGACCAGGGTCACGCCGGTCGCGCCGAACGCGATGGCCAGGTCGATCCGGCCGCCGTACAGGACGCGGGCCAGCAGGTCCCGGCCGAACTGGTCGGAACCGAGCAGGTGCCCGCCGGTGCCCGGCGGGGCCAGCGGGTGCAGCGGGTCGATGGCCGCGGGTCGATGGCGGTGGGGGAGTAGCTGACCAGCACCGGCGCCAGCAGCACTGCGGCGATCGCGAGGCCCAGCATGACCAGGCCGGCGATGAGCGTCATCCGCCGCCGGGCCACGCTGCGGCGCCGCCCGGCCGTCCTGGTCGCGGCCTGCATCAGCAGCTCGGACGGGCTGGCCGCCCACATCGTGCTCACTCGCCGATCTCCTGTCCCACTCGCGGGTCCAGCGCGGCCTGCACGATGTCGGTGAGCAGGTTGATGGCCACGATCAGCACCGCGAACAGCAGCGTCACGCCCTGCACCACCGGGTAGTCGCGGTCGGCGACCGAGCTGACCAGCAGGGTGCCCAGGCCGGGCAGCGAGAACACGTTCTCCACCAGGACGGTTCCGCTGATCAGGTAGGCCAGGTTGACGCCGTAGACCGCCACCACCGCCAGCACCGCGTTGCGGAACACATGCCGCCACAGCACCTGCGACCACGGGATGCCCTTCATCTGGGCGGTGTCCACGAACTCGGCCTGCAGGGTGGTGATGGTGGCGGCGCGCAGGCTTCGGACCAGCACGGTCGAGAACCCCAGCGCGATCGTCAGGGCCGGCAGGAACAGGTTGTACAGATGGCCGATGAAGCCCGAGCCGAACCCGTTCAGCGGGAACACGTGCAGGTGGACGCTGAACACGATGATCAGGATGATGCCGAGCCAGAAGGCCGGCATGGCGAAGCTGAGCGTGAAGAAGACCCGGGCCGACTGGTCGAGCGCGCCGCCCCGGCGCAGGCCGGCCCGGAAGCCGATCGGGAACGATATCGCCGCGGCCAGCACGGCGCTGTAGCAGATCAGGAACAGTGTGGGCGCGATGTGCCGGCCGATCACCGTGCCGGCCGGCAGGTTGTAAAAGAACGAGAAGCCCAGGTTGCCGCGAAATAGCCGCCCCATGAACAGGCCATACTGGGTCCAGATGGGCCGGTTCAGGCCCAGGAAGTTGTCGATGGCTACGGCGCGTTCGTGCGTGTAGCTGCTGCCCAGGATGGCCAGGGCCGGGTCGCCCGGGATCAGCCGGAGCAGCAGGAACGTGACCAGCGTGATCCCGAACAGCACGATGACCAGGTGGGCCAGGCGCCGGGGCAGCGTCCCGAAGCGGCTCACGTCGGCCGCCTCAGTGCGAGCTCACCGTGAGCGTCTCCAGGGACAGCTGGTAGTTGCCCAGCGGGGTCACGTGGAACCCGTGGACCCAGTTGCCGACGCCGTACCGGTAGGGGCTGTAGTCGATGACCACGAACGGCGACTGCTGGTAGATGATCTGCTGGATCTGGCCGTACATCTGCTGCCGCGTGGCGTTGCTGCGCTCGGCGCGCGCCTGATTGACCAGCGACGTGGCCTGGCTGTCGCACCAGTAGCTGTTGAACGCATTGGCGCCGCCCTTGCAGTCGGCGCCGAACGTGGCCACCTCGTCGGGGTCGATGATGTCGTTGGTCCAGTACCGCTCGCCCATCTGCGAGTGACCGTTGTCCTCCTTGTCGTAGGCGGTGAGCAGCTCGTAGGACTGGATGCTCACGTTGATGCCGACCGCGGCGAGCTCGGACTTGACCACGACCGCCTCGGCTTGCCCGGCGACGTCACCGCTGACAGTGATCAGGAACGTGTTGAAGCCGTGCGGGTAGCCGGCCTGGGCCAGCAGCTGCTTGGCCTTGGCCGGGTCGTACTTGTAGGGCTGCAGCCCGGAGTCGAAGAACTCCATCTTGTACGGCATGAACGAAGCGCCGGGGGTCGCGTGGCCCTGGTAGGCCAGCCGCACGATCGCGTTCCGGTCGATCGCGTAGTTCAGCGCCTCCCGGACCAGCTGGCTCTTGAACGGCTTGAAGTGCTGGTCGAGCTGGATGAAATCGACCCTGGTCGACGGAAACAGCTGCACGCTGAGGCCGGGCGTCTTGTTGATCTGGGTGACCAGGTTGCCGGGCGGGTTCTCGATGACATCGGCCTTCTTGCTCTCCAGCATCAGCACCCGGCTGTTGTCGTCCGGCACGATCAGCATCCGGACCTTGCTGATCTTCGGCTTGGTCCCGTAGAAGTACGGGTTACGGGCCAGGTCGACCTCGCTGTCGGCGCTGAACGAGCTGACCATGAACGGCCCGCTGCCCACCGGGTGCTGGAAGAAGGAGGTGCCCTGGGACTTGACCAGATTCTCAGGGACCACGGAGTAGGCGTACATGGCCAGATCGGCCAGCAGCGGGGCGTGCGGCTGCGACAGGGTGATGACGACCGTGTGTGTGTCGGGCGCGGTGATGGTCTTCACCGCGGTCAGCAGGAACCCCCAGCCGCCGGAGAACTTGCGGGACCGCTCGATCGAGTACACGACGTCCGCCGCGGTCACCGGGCTGCCGTTGGAGAACTTGGCGTCCGGCCGCAGGTGGAAGGTGTAGCTGAGGCCGTTGGCCGAGATGTCCCAGGACGTGGCCAGGTCCGGCAGCAGGGCGGTCCCGGTCGCGTTCGGCTGCAGCAGCCGGCTGTAGAGGTTCTGGTCCAGCCAGATGGACTCGTTCACCGAGTTCGCCTCGGGATCCAGCGTGTCGACCTTGACCGCGTTGGCGATCACCAGCATATCGACGCTCGGCCCGGACGAGGTGCCGGCGCCGCCGCCGGTGCCGGCCGGCGTGGACGGGCCGCTGCAGGCAGCGACCACCCCGATCGCCAGGGCGGCCAGGCCCGCGCTGAGCATCCGGGACCGGGTGGCTAGGGACATGGTGGCGCCCCTTTCGTCGATTGTCGACAACTTTGCCTAACTCTAAAAATGTGCCGCCGGGCCGTCAATCCTCCGGGCATGGTCCGTTACATTATTTTTACTGGCAGACGCGTAAGTGTCGCGGTCATCCGGCCTGCCCTCGGTCCGCCTGGGCCTTGACGGGACGCGTCGATTCGAGGAAAATCGTCGATTGTCGACAATCGGTTCGGTTTAGCCCGGACAGCTCAGCGAACGAGGGCGGATGGCGTCGGACAGGGTTAACGTTCTGGTGGCGTCGCCGCTGGAGCCGGAGCACGCCGCCCGGATCGAGGCCGCCGGCCCGCGGGTGTCGGTGCTGTACGAGCCGGACCTGCTCCCGGTGCCCCGGTACCCGTGCGACCACATCGGCGTACCCCCGCCGCTGTCAGCTGCCGACCTGGACCGCTGGGCCGCGCTGCGGCAGCGGGCCGACGTCAGCTTCGACTTCGACTGGCAGGCGCCGGCCGACATGGCGGCCAACTGCCCGCGGCTGCGCTGGGTCCAGGGCACCAGCGCGGGCATCGGCGGCTTCCTCGAGCGCACCGGCCTGGCGGGCACGCCGCTGGTGTTCACGACGGCTGCGGGCGTGCACGCCACCCCGCTGGCCGAGTTCGCCCTGCTAGGGCTGCTGTACTTCGCCAAGGACCTGCCTGCGCTCGCCCGCTGGCAGCGGCAGCGGCACTGGCAGCGGTACGCGGTCGGCCAGCTGGCGGGCCGCCGCGTGCTGCTGATCGGCCTGGGCGGGGTGGGCCGGGCGGTGGCCCGGCTCCTGGCCGCGGCGGGGGTCGAGGTAACCGGGGCGGCTCGCACCCCGCGCCACCGGGACGCACCGGGGGTGGCTTCGTTCGTCACCCCGGACCAGATCGGCCAGGTACTGCCCGCCGTGGACGCGCTCGTCCTGGCTTGCCCGCTAACCGAGCAGACCCGGCACCTCATCTCCGCCCGCGAGCTGGCGCGCATGCGTCCCGGCGCGGTGCTGGTGAACATCAGCCGGGGCCAGGTCGTCGACGAGGACGCGCTGATCGCCGCCCTGAGCTCCGGCCACCTGGGCGGCGCCTGCCTGGACGTGTTCGAGACCGAGCCGCTGCCGGCCTCCTCGCCGCTATGGCAGCTGGACAACGTGATCATCTCGCCGCACTCGGCGTCCACGGTCGCGGCCGAGAACCGCCTGCTCACCGAGCTGTTCACCGACAACCTGCAACGATGGCTGGCCGGGCGTCCGCTACGCAACGTCTACGACCGCGCGGCCGGGTACTGAGCGAAGGGAAAGCCCATGACGACGTCCGAGAGGGTCAGGGTCGCGGTGGTCGGGGCCGGGCGCTGGGCCCAGGTCGCCCACATCCCGGGCTGGCAGCGGGAGCCGCGGGCCGAGGTGGTGGCGCTGGCCGACATCGACGCGGATGTAGCGGGTGAGGTGGCCGCGAAGTTCTCGGTCCCTTGCGCCGTCACCGACTACCGGGAGTTGCTCGACGATCCGGACATCGACGTCGTGGACGTGGTGACCGGCAACCGGCCGCACTTCGGTGTCTCCTGGGACGCGCTGTCCGCGGGCAAGCACGTGCTGTGCGAGAAGCCGGTGCATACCGACTACCGCAAGACCCGGGACGCCGCGGCGCTCGCCGCGGCGCGCGGACTGCGGACCAAGCTCGGCTTCACGTTCCGGTACGCGCCCGCGATCCGGTACGCCAAGGACCTGATCGACTCCGGCTTCGTGGGCGAGCCATACATCTTCAACGGCTTCGAGCAGAACAGCCAGTGGATTGACCCGGCTACACCGCTTCGCCAGTTCGATCCGGAGGACGACCCGGAGCAGATCGCGGTGTCCTCCATCGAGGGCTACGGCGCGCCGATCATCGACATCATGCACTGGTGGCTCGGCGCGCCCCTGACCGCGGTGGTCGGCGCCATGCGCAACTTCGTCCCGCAGCGGATCATCCGCGACACCGGCCAGATGACCCGGGCCAATATCGACGACGGCGACATGTGGATCGCGGAGTTCGGCGGGGGCGCGCTGGCCTCGATCCAGTCCTCCTATGTGACGGTAGGTAATTACCCAGGCATCGAGGCCCGCCTGTACGGCTCAGAAGGGGCGGTGATCGTGCGGCTGGTAGACGAGTTCGGCATCTGCCAGACGATCAAGACGGCCCGCAAGGACGCCGTCGAGTTCGCCGAGGACCGGATTCCGGACCGCTACTTCCCGTCCGGTGGCCATTCGGGCGAGCCCTGGGAATACCTGTTCTACTCCTGCCTGGTCAGCGATTTCACCGCCGAGATCCTCGATGGCGGCCGGCCCAGCCAGGGCGACTTCGCCCAGGGGGCGCTGGTGCAGGAGACCATCAACGCGTTCGAGGAATCGTTCCGCCGCCGGGCCTGGGTGGACTTCCCGCTCGGCACCGCATCCACGGCCGCCCGGTGAAAGTCGCCAGCAACGCGGCCCGGCTGGTCCGCCAGGTCCTCACCGGCGAGGTCTGGCCGCCCCTGGCCGACCGGCACGCCTACCGGGTCGGGCCCGACGGCCAGCCGTTCCTGCTGCCGGGCATGGGCGGGGTCACGCTGGACGTGCACTGCGGTGACCCGGCCACCGGTTACGCCTCGGACCACCTGGAGCCGGGTGCCTCGATCCGGCACCGCGACCCGGGCGCGAACATGGCGCTGCAGTTCCTGACCTGCGTGGGCAACCAGGTGCGGGTGGTCTCCGGCCCGGCCGCAGGGGCGGCCGGCCACGTCATCGGCCAGCATGCCTACGTGCTCGCGGACTTCGCCGACGCCGCTGCCGGCGAGCTGACCACCGGCGACGCGGTGACCGTGCTGGCCGTTGGCCAGGGCCTCGTGCTGCCCGAGCATCCGCAGGTGGTGGTGAAGAACTGCGATCCCGGCCTGCTGGCCGCGATGCCCGGCGGTACCCGCCCGGACGGCCGCCTGGAGGTACACGTGGCGGCCAGGGTTCCGGCCGAGGCCATCGGCGCGGGCGCCGGGATGGCCTCCGAGTACGCCAACACCGACCTGATGGGCGCCTACGCCGGGCTGGGCACGGACCTGTCGCTGGGCCTGGAAGGCCTGCGGATCGGGGACCTAGTGGCGCTGGCCGACGCGGACCACCGCTACGGCCGCGGCTACCGCCCGGGCTACCTGACGATCGGCGTCATCTCCACCGGCCAGTGCATGATGTTCGGCCACGGCCCGGGTCCTAGCACACTGCTGAGCGGGCCGTCCAGCGCGTTCTGCCTGGTCGACGACCCCGACGCCAACCTGGCCCGGTGGCTGCACCAGCAGCCAGCCCAGTCCGCCCCGGACCCGGCGGTGGTCCCGTGACCACCGCCGGATCCGGGCTCCATGCCGTGCCACCCCGGCTGGTCACCGTCAACCTGCTCGGCGCCGTCGAGCACCCGGCTCTGGACGGCTCGCCCTACCGGGTCGACCGGAACGGCTGCCCCTACGTGCCGGCCGGGGACGGCGGGATCGTGCTCGGCCTGGAACTCGGCGACTCCGCCTTCGCGCTGGACGCCGATCACGCCGCGCCGGGCGCCTGCCTGGTGCACCCGGATCCGGCGGCCCGGCAGGCGCTGGCCGCCTACGCCTGCGTGGGCAACGAGGTGCGGGTCAGGACCGGTGAGGCGGCCGGCACCCGCGGCGTGGTCCTGGGCAAGCGGGGCGAGGAAGGTCGGGTCATCGCCGGTTTCGCCGCGGCGGACCTGGCCCGGATGCGCCCCGGCGACCTGGTCCGCGTGCGGGCCCGTGGCCAGGGCTGGCGGCCGCCCGGGCTGCCGCCTGAGGTCGCCGTGATGAACCTCGATCCTGGCATCCTCTCCCTGCTGCCTATCGGCCTGCCCGCGGCCGGGACCGAGACGGCGGCCGGGACCGAGACCGCGGCCGTGGCCGTGGGTGTGCGGGTCACCGTGCCGAGCCGACTGGCTGGGAACGGCATCGGCCGGCCGGCCGCCGCCTGGGACCTGGACCTGCAACTGCCCCCGCCCGGGCCGGGCAGCGCGGGCGACGTGGCCCTAGGCGACCTGGTGGCGGTTAACGACCTGGACGTGCGGTACAACATGGGTTACCGCCGCGGCTGGGTGACGGTGGGCATCGTCGTCCACGGCGCCAGCCCGCTGCCCGGCCATGGGCCCGGGATCACGCCGTTGCTGACCGGGCCGGCCGCGGCCCTGCGGACGCACGCCGATCCCGCCGGTCACGTCGGCTTGACCGCGGCGGCGCTGAAGCTACAGTGACGGACGACGGAGCTTGAGGGGAGGACGCATGCTGGATCACGTCTCGCTCCCCGAAGCGGTAGGCAAGGCGCTACGGCACCGCATCCTCAACAACGAGATCCCGGCGGAGACCCGCCTGGTGGAGGCCAACCTGGCCGCCGAGTTCGGGGTCAGCCGGGCGACGATACGGGACGCCATGCGCAGCCTGCAGGCCGAAGGCCTGATCGCGATCGTGCCCCGCCGGTACAGCGTGGTCACCAGGATGTCGCTCGAGGACGCCGAGGACGTGTGCTTCGCCCGGTACGTGCTCGAGCTGGCCAGCCTGGACCGGGGTTTCGGGCCCAGCCGCAAGGACCTGATGCGGTCGCTGCGGCTGGCGCTTGACCACATGTCGGTGGCGGCGCGCACCGACGACCTGGACGCCCTGGTGGCTAGCGACACCCTGTTCCACGAGGTGCTGGTCGACGTCTCGGGGCGGCGTCGGCTGAAGGACCTGTGGAGCATGCTCAACAGCCAGATGGGCGCGCTGATGCGGGCGGGGATCGACCGGCAGGGCATCGGCCTGACCGACGTGATCGAGCGTCACCGCGGCATCTTCGAGGCGGTCAGCGAGGGCGACCTGGACCGCCTGCGCCGGGAACTGCGGGTGCACTACATGACGGGCTTTCCGGAGCCGCAGCCTACGGCGTCCCCGCCGCGTCCGGACCGTACAGGTGACAGCTGACCGAACGTCCTCCGTCCAGCCGCACCACGGCCGGCTCCCGTTCCCGGCACACCGGCATGGCCATCGGGCAGCGCGGATGGAAATGGCAGCCGGACGGCCGGTCGATGGCGTTCGGGATGTCACCGGTGAGCGCGGGCTTGGTCGTCTTCCGCCGCGTGGTCAGGCGCGGCGCCGCGCGCACCAGCGCCTGGGTGTAGGGGTGCAGCGGCTCGGCGAAGACCGCCTCGGTCGGCCCCTGCTCGACCACCCGGCCCAGGTACAGCACGGCGGTGCGCTGGCTGATCAGCCGGGCGATGTCCAGGTCGTGGGTGACGAACAGGTAGGTCAGGCCGCGTTCTTCTTGCAGCCGGATCATCAGGTTCAGCACCTGCGCCTGGATCGACACGTCCAGGGCGGACAGCGGCTCGTCGGCGATCACCACCTCGGGCTGCACCGCCAGGGCCCGCGCGATGCCGATCCGCTGCCGCTCGCCGCCGCTGAACGCGTACGGGCGCCGGGCCGCCTGGCTGGCCGACAGGCCCACCGTAGACAACAACTCAGTCACCCGCGCGGCTCGCTCCCGGCGGTCCACCACCCGGTGGACCTTGAGCACCTCGGCCAGCGACTGGCCGATGGTCATCGCCGGGTTGAGCGAGGAGTAAGGATCCTGGAACACGCCCTGCACCTGGCGGCGTACGTCCCGCGCGGCCGGGCTCTTGCGGTCCAGGATGCTCGTCCCGCGGTAGCGGATGTCGCCGCTGGTCGGCCGGTACAGGCCCAGCAGCAGCCGGCCGAAGGTGGTCTTGCCCGAGCCGGTCTCGCCCACCAGGGCCAAGGTCTCGCCGCGCCGGATGGCCAGGGACACGCCGTCGACGGCCTTGAGCGTCGGCCTCGCCTGACCCGGCACCTTGACCCCGGTGCTGAAGTGCTTGGCGACATCCAGCGTCTCGATGATCGGACCGTCGGCGTCGCCGGCCGCGCCCGCGGCCTGGGCCTCGCTAGCCGCGGTCACGACGGTCTCCGTTCGTGACATGGGCCTCGAGCGCGAACCGGCCGGCGTTGGACCCGCCGTCGACCTCCAGCACCGCGCCGGTGATGTGGCCCGCCTCCCGGGAAGCCAGGAACAGCACCGCGTGCGCGATGTCCGCCGGGTGGCCCGCCTGGCCCAGCGGGATCGAGCGGACCAGCGCCGCGCGTAGCTCCTCCGGCGCACGGTCAGGGAAGGCCTCGCTCCACTGGCGCACGTCGATGTAGCCGGGGGAGACGACGTTGACCCGGATCCCGTGCGGTCCGAGTTCCATGGCGAAGACCTTGCTCATGGTCTCGACCGCGGCCTTCGACGCGCTGTAGGCGGCGCCGCCGGGCCGGGGATTGCGGGCCGATCCACTGGAGATGCAGACCACCGCGGCGTCCTCCGCACGCCGGTTCACGCAATGCCGCGCGAACGCCTGGGTCATCAGGAACGTCCCGGTCACGTTGACCCGGAAGACCCGGTCCCAGGCCTCGCCAGGCATCTCGAGCAGCGTGCCGTCCGGATACGAGGCCGCGTCGTTGACCAGGATGTCGGCCCGGCCCCAGCGGCTGACCGCCGCGGCGATCACCTCGTCGGCGAGCCCGGGACTTGCGATGTCGCCGGTGACCGTGGCCACCGCTGGGTTCCCCGCGAAATACCCCGGGTCCACCAGGTCGCAGATCATCACCCGGGCTCCCTCGTCGGCGAAGCCCTGCGCGATCGCGCGCCCGAGCCCGTTGGCGCCGCCGGTCACCACCGCGACCATGCCGTCGAACCGCACCGGGCCTCCTCGCGTGCCAAGCGACCGCGGTCAGATTGTCGATTGTCGACGAAACAAACTATAGGGGCGTCAGGGGTCGCCAGGCCAGGGCTCGCTCGGGACGGGGCGGGAAATGAACCTGTTCAGCAGGCCTAGTCCACTGGTCCTGTTCCCGACTGGCCCTGTTACTCGACTGGCCCTGTTACTCGACTGGCCCTGTTACTCGACTGGCGGAGTGCCGTGGGTGTGGAAGGACTCGATCGTCTTCAGGCCCCAGGCCTGGCCCTTGGCCCGTTCGGCCTCGGTCCAGGTGATCGTGCGCCAGTCCGGCGCCAGCACCAGCCGGGCGACCGGGTTGCACAGCTCGATCCGGTTCCCGCCCGGCTCGTAGACGTAGAGGAAGAACGTCTGCTGGATGGCGTGCTTGTGCGGCCCGGTCTCGATGAAGACCCCGTGGTCCAGGCAGATGTCGGCGGCCCGGATGATGTCCTCGCGCGTGTCCGGCGCGAACGCGACGTGGTGCAGTCGCCCGCGCGTGCCGGTCCAGTCCCGCGTGTACACCAGGTCGTAGCCCTTGTTGGTGAAGTGCAGCCACTGCGCCGA
>WNGJ01002203.1_pt1 | contig 22118 bp, 19 predicted proteins | sample 5400611 | NCBI WGS metagenome assembly WNGJ01 (sample SAMN13153375, study PRJNA577476) | soil metagenome | isolation source: 40 cm soil or saprolite under Garry oak tree replicate 1 | place: USA:California | collected 2016-06-15
CGGCTGCTGCATCTCGACCGCCGCCAACGCGACGCCGAGCGGAAACGCGGCCATTCCGAATACGGCCCACACGGAGAAGTAACCCACGCCCACGAGCGCGGTCAGCCGAGCCAGGCGGGCCTCGCCTGTGCTGCCGACGGCCTGGCGGTAGCGCCACAGCATGGGGACCAGGGACGGCAGCATCATCGTCACCATCATCACGACCCACATGCCGAGGAACGATGCCGCGGCGCCGGGCCACGTCTGTGCGGGCATCCGCATCCACACCATCGACATGGTCCAGCCGCCGGGCATCAGCATCTCGCCCTTCGTCGACATGGACTCGCACCAGGCGATCGTCAGCGCCGCGCTGGCGGCGAAGAGCAGCGCTGAGACGCCGACGAAGGCTCGCTGGGACATCCCGCGACTTCGCTCAGCGCTTGTCGTACTCGTCGTGGCGGCGCCACCAGACGCCCGTCTCGTTGCGGCCCCTGGGGGCGCGGTCGAGCCACTGGTACATGCCCCAGAGACCGTCTACTCCGCGCGAATAGGCGGAATAGGCGTGGTACACGACGCTGTCCTCGAGCACGAACGCGCTGACGCCTGGCCTCTCGCGCGAGTACGTGGCCGCGTCGGTTCCGGACATTGTCGCGAACACCGTCGCCCCGTCGGTGCTCGTGCTCTCGGCGACCGGCTGCAACGGCGCCTCGCGCCGGTAGTTGTATTCGATGCCTCCCTCGCGCTGTTGTTCCTGGGTGAACCCGACGCTGAAGTCGACGTTGAAGTCGCTGCCGAACGAGGACGCCCAGGGGAACGTCCATCCCATCCGGAGCGTACGCTCGCCGAGCTCGACTCCGCGTCCTTCCCTCCCGCGTCGAGGACCGCTCACGAGCTGGTGGTCGCGGGGATCGCGATTCGCTGGTTTGCTTCTGGAGACAGGCTGAACGCCTTCGATCCCGCGAGCGGGAAGCTGCTGCGCTCAATCGAGGTCGCCGGGCATGCAGGAACAGCCTTCGACGGCCAGCACCTGTTCCAGCTCGCCAAGGATCGCATCCAGAAGATCGACCCGAAGACCGGCAGAGTGCTCGCCACGATCCCGGCGCCCGGCGCCGGCGGTGACTCGGGGCTCACGTGGGCCGAGGGGACGCTCTGGGTGGGGCAGTATCGGGACCGTAAGATCTATCAAATCGATCCCCAGACAGGGGCGATTCTTCGCACGATCGAGTCCAAGCGTTTCGTCACCGGGGTCACCTGGGTCGACGGAGAGCTGTGGCACGGCACCTGGGAAGGTGACGAGAGCGATTTGCGGCGAGTCGATCCTCGAACGGGAGAGGTTCTGGAGCGGCTCGAGATGCCGCCCGGAGTGGGCGTTTCGGGGCTCGAGTCCGATGGCGGCGATCTGTTCTTCTGCGGAGGAGGAAGTAGCGGCAAGGTGAGGACCGTCCGCCGGCCCAAGCGAGGCTCCGCGGCCCCCTGACCACCGACGCCACCACTCAGCCTGGAAATCGCGCCCCTTGACCTCCTGAAGGCATCGGTATGTAGTAGGTGGGCGGCGATGCTGACCGATACCTCCCCGATATGCTCCCAGCAGGAGGCGCGCATGTTCAGCAGACGAATCGGCGTAGTCACGACGGGGCTCGGGCGGACAAAGTCACTGCTCGTGGTGACGTCAGCCCTCGCAAGCTTGGTGGTTGCGGCACCTGCGGCGGCTGAATGGTTCGCCGACTTCTACCTCGGGGGTGCGTTCACAGAGAAGCACGATGTGGATACGAATTCAGTAACAACGCTCGATGTCAGGTTTGACAAGTCGTTCGCGGGCGGAGCACGCGGCGGCTACTGGTTTCCGTTCGAGCTTGGCCCACTCAACTTCGGCGTGGGGTTGGACATCTCGCATTTTAGACCGGACATCAGCAGGCAAACGCGCAGCTTCTGTTCGCGCTTCTGCGTCAGCGGTCAGTTCGATGACCTTGATCTTTCCGTCTGGACGGTTGGGTTCGACGCGATGCTCCGGTTCCCGCTCCTGAAGAGTTCGCAGTTTCCGACGGGCCAGCTTCAACCCTATATCACGGTAGGACCGGCGATCTTTGTGACGCACGCGGAGGACCGCAGGAACTTTGAGCCGTCCAACCAGGACGACACCGATACGTCGGTCGGCGTGAAGGTGGGTCTGGGTGCAGCGTGGCAGTTCACCAAGCTCATCGCTGCGTTCGCCGAATATCGGTTCACCCACTTCAGCCCGGAGTTCACGTTCAGGGACAATGCGCTCGGGAGTGCCACACTGAGTACGGACCTCAACACCCACTATCTGCTCATGGGGGTCTCGCTTCGCTTCTGAATCGCCGGGGATGCACCATGGGCGCCGAGGGTCACTCGACGCCCATGGAGAGATTCCTGAAGGCTACGAGCGCGGTACGGCTAGGGTGTAAGGCCGATTGGCTGGGTGATGGATAGTACACCTCTCGATGGCTGCCATCGCTCAGCTCCGACGGGTGCTCATCTCACCTCGACTCGAACGGGAATGAGCAATTCGGGGAACTCCCCGTCGTTGGTTGAAACGCGGATCGTCCCCTGGAACTTGCCCGGCTTGAGCTGCTCTTTAACGGGGAAGACCTTCAGCTCAAATATGCCCGTCGGCCCCTGCCGGGGGATGTCGACGAGAGCACCCGGGCCTTCCGGCGGAGTTTTTTCGATGGCGATGAACGAAAGGGAGGAATCGACCCGGATCCTGAAGTCTTGTCCTTGGTGCTTGTAGACAAAGACGCTCTGGCTTCGGAAATCCAGGTGCCGAGGCTCCTGTTTTAGGAGCTCGAGATCGAATAGCGCCGGCCCTCTTCGATCGGGGTCAGGGCCGCGCTGAAGCGATCGCCCTCAGCCCGATTCCCCAGAATCTCAAGGGGGCTCTCCTCGTTATTTGCGACGGTGACGACACCCGTTTTCGTGCCGGTTTCCCATCTGAACGCGCTGAGATAAATGGCGGGACGTGGCAGGACCTCGACCGGACTTTGAACCCGGCCCTGGAGGCGAATCGACAGCTGGGAAGCCTGCGGATCGTTCGTATGAAGAACGATGTCGTCCAGGACTTGACCGCTTAGCTCGGCCGTGTCCAGCTCGAGAACGATGTTGGCTTCCTCCTCGGGTGCGACGAGCCGATTGACTCCGACTCGCAGCATCGGGACGGAAAAGCGCATACCCTCGATGATCAGCGGAGCGTCGCCCTTGTTACGGACAGAGATCGTATGCGAGAGTTTCGCTCCCTTTTTGACCGTGCCAAAGTCATAGACAGCGCTTTCGAGAACCGCTCTCGGGGTTTTGCCCTGCGCGAGGGAAAGGGGTACGAAGTGGAATAAGAGAGCCAGGGCGAACAGACCAATCCCAAGATAGTCTCTCTTCATCGGTGCGCTACTCGGCTCGACCTGCGTCCGAGATCCTTATGAGAGAAATCGGGCGAGGGCCGGTCGCAGCCCTCGCCCGAGTCCCTGTCGAGAATGTCAGATGCAACTACCGTATTGCGAACAATCCACGAACCACACCTGCGCGTGCGGCCTCCCGGTCGTGTTCCACACCCAGAAGGCATCCTCGAAACCCGAGTCGAAGATCTGCGTGCCGTTGATCCTGAGCAGATTGTTCGTGACGTTCGTGAAGCTCGGCTCGCCCTTGCCTGTCAGGCGGGTCTTCGTGAAAGATGTTCCACAGACGATTTCAGTACCTAGAGTGGCGCAGGAGAAAGCCGTGACCGTGCTGTCGGGCTTGCCGACCAGCCGAACGAACACATTGAAGTCCGTCGGAGCCTGCGGAGGAAGTTGGAGCCGCGCCCCATCCGTGGGCTCGCAAGCGTTGCTGTTGAGAACCCGGAAATCTGGGCCGGAGATGATGAAGATCTTGTTCTTCTTATCCAGGGTGAAGGTGGCGGGGTCGAAATTGCCACCTGGCGTCAGGACAGCATCCGTAAAAGTGCCCAGCACGGCGATACGCTGGGCGTTTTCTGACTTGGGGCAATTGTCGTAGCCGATGATGTTGACGCCATACACCTTCGCCGAGGCGATAGCCCCGATCCCGCCCGCCAGAGCCATGCCAGAGCCGACGCTCAGCGTGAAGACTACAGCAAGACCGACGACGAGAAACAATCTCCTCATTTCCTCGCTCCTTTTTCCGATGCTCTCGATTCGGAACTGGTGTCTCGAACCTCTACGCAAGGCACGTTCCAAGGCTGCTTCGCGCAATGCCCAAAACGGAAGCTTCGCTGAGGCGCGGACTTAGCCGGATCCTGGATAGGCAGATCCTGCCTTCGGGGCCCTGCACGCTGAAGAAGCGGGTCAGATTGACATCGAGCTGTATGTGGATCTGACGGTCACCCTTTCGTCGGGATAGGCGGTAGGCTGGCGAGCTGGTCTACAAAGGTGGACTACAAATCCGAGGAACGTTCCCCGCTCTTCGGGGTGTGTTAGTCACTAGCGACAAAGGTCGAGTACGTGTTTCCCAGCGCGGCAACGTCATCACCTTCTCCGAGGAGCGGGTCCGTCTCCTCAAGACCTTCGCGGCCCAGGCCGACGTGCTCGAGCCCACCAATCCAGCGGGCGCGCATCGCCGGAATGGCAGTGGTGGTTCGTGATATGCGCACCTCCAGTCGTATACTTGCGGCGGATATGGTGATGCCCAACAACCGCTCGAAGCTCAATGTGGCGCTCGGCATCGAGGCGCAGGGGTTCTGTCTCGTCAACCCGCACAGCTAAGGCTCGGCGTCGGATGATCTCGCGTTGAGGCTGACCGGGCCTCACCTCCTTCCGGTCACGATGTTCTTCGGCTCGTTCGCGTGGTCGTTCGTGTTCGTGAGCCTGCCCTTCCACATCCACCGCGTCAGCATGCTCGATCCCACGGCGACCCTGCGCTGGACGGGCTGGATCATCGGGATCACGTCGCTCGTCACGGTCTTGACCGCGCCGGTCTGGGGCCGCTACGCCGCGCGTGGCAATCCGAAAGCGTGCTACGTCGCCGTCGAGGGGCTCCAGGGCCTCGGCTTCTTCGTGATGGCGCTCGCCCGCACCTTGCCCGAGCTGTTCTTCGCCCGGCTCATCCTCGGCGCGATGGGAGCGGCCTCGACCTTGGCCTTCATCATGGTGGGGCGCGGCGCCGAGGGCGGGGAAGTGCGGCGCCGGATCGCGACGCTCCAGTCGGCCATGACGGTCGGGCAGATCATCGGGCCGCTCTTCGGCGCGATCGCCGCCGCCCGACTCGGCATTCGGGGCTCGTTCGTGCTGGGCGGCACGATCCTGCTCGGCTGCGCCGCGCTCGTTCACTGGGCGGTGCCGCTACCCCCGCTCAGAGCGCAAGGCAGCTCCTCGGGCCGACCTGTCCAGACCGGCGAAGTCGCGGCCGTCACCCTCGTCGTCCTCGGCGGCTCGATCCAGGTGTTCTACTTCACCTCGATCCTGCCCCACGTCTTGCCCGGGCTGGGCGTCGATGCGGAGCGCACGCTCGAGGTCGGCGGCGTTCTGATTTTCGTCTCGGGTGTCGCGGCCGCTCTCGGAGCGCTGGCGGTGCCGCGGCTGGGCGAGCTCTTCCCCGAGCGCAAGCTGATCGGCACGCTCTTGATCGCCTCGTCGGTTTCGGTCGCCGCGCTGGCGGCCGTGGACTCCGTGTGGTCCTACGGCGGCCTGCGCTTCGTCCAGGTGCTGTCGATCGCGCCGGTCTTCCCCCTGATCGTCTCGCGAGTCGTCCAGCACGCCGGCGGCTCGGCGATCGGCGTGATCAACGCGGCGCGCATCGGCGCCGGCTTCATCGGCCCGGTGGTCGCGACCACCTTGCTCGCGTGGACGTCGCCCGGGGTCGTCTACTGTCTTCTGGCGGCGATCGGCCTGGCCTGCGTCCCGTTCGCCCGAGCGCGCGAGGCCGGAGCGCGGACGTGAGCGTGATCGAACGGCCGCTCGTCGACATCCGGCTCGACGAACTCGACACGCGCGGGGGCGTGCGGCCCGGCGTGTGCGGGGTCACGCAGCACGTCCGCTACGGGGAGTTCTTCACGTTCCTCGGACCGCCGAAGTCGGGTAAGTCTGACGTCCTGCGGGCGATCGCCGGATTCCTGCCGATCACCCGCGGCCGTGTCCTCGTCGACGGGCGCGATATCTCGGTGGTCCCGCCGCGCCTGCGCGGCGTCGGCTACGTCTTCCAGGACGGCGCGCTCTGGCCGCACATGCCCGTGCGGGAGCACGTGGCCTTCGGTCTTCGCCAGCAGCGCCTGGCCGCCGACGAGATCGCGCGCCGCGTCGCGACCGTGCTCGGCCGTCTCGGGCTCGCGAACGTCGAGACGGTCAAGCCGCCCGAGCTCACGCTCGAGCAGCGCCGTCGTCTCGCCCTGGCGCGTGCGCTCGCCGTCGAGCCGCAGGTCTTGCTCCTGGACGAGCCCCTCGCCAACCTCGACCCGACCGCCCGCAAGGCGCTGCGCCTCGAGCTGACGAAGCTTCATCGCGACCTGGCGGTGACGACCGTGCACGCCACCAGGAACGCCGCTGACGCGCTCGCTCTCTCGGACCGCCTTGCGGTCATCGACGGCGGCCGCGTCCTGCAGGTCGGCGATCCAGCCGAGCTCTACCATCGGCCGCGAACTCGGGCCGTCGCCGAAGCTCTCGGGCCCGCCAACTTTCTCCCGGTCCGGGTCATCGAGGTGCGTGACCTCGGCGTCGTGGTGGAGACCGAGCGCGGCGACCGCGTGCCCGTCGCGGGCATCGGCACCCACCGGCTCGGCGACCGCGGGCTCCTGGTGCTGAGGCCGGAGACCCTGTCCATGACCGAGGCGGCCATGGCGCGGGGCCCGAGCATCCCCGGCCGGATCTCGCTCCGCGTGTTCGAGGGCGCTCGGCATCTCTACGAGATCGAGATCGGCGCCCACGCTCCTGTCCAGGTCGAGCTCCCCGCCGTCGGCGAAACCCGCATGTTCCGCCTCGGCGACCAGGTCCGCGTAGAAATCTCCACCGAAACCGTAGTCCTGATCCCCACCGACCCCTGATCCCGAATCACTACCGCGGCCCCGAACCTCAGCCGGAGTCTCAAGCCCTCCCGCAATCACGATTCCCGAGTCGTGCCCTAAAGCCCTAAGGCAACGCGAGCGGAGCCGCGCCGCACTGCGCCCAGAATCGTCTGGTGGAGGGTTGAGCCTGGCCCGTCTCGTCTCAGCGTTCTCCGAGCGTGGCGGGCAGCCGTGAGCGGCCGGGGCTGCCTCCCGCGACCTGTGTAGTCAGCGTTGACCCGAAGGCGTCGCGTGTGAAACAACCGAGTGGGATGTTTGCAACCAGGTCGCGGGAGGCAGCCCCGGCCGCTCACGGCTGCCCGCCGCCGCGCGAGAGCGAAGAGACTAGACGGTGTACGTACGATCCTGCTCGAGGATAGAAATGCGACCGGAGTCGATGCGCGCCAGTTCCTCCCCGACTTCTTCGTGGAACTGCGGCTTCACGTGGAAGATCCAGACCGGGACGTCCGGCGGCAGCTTGTCGAGCTCGCGGCGAATCAACGCAGGAGTCATATGCTTGGCGATCTGCGCGAGCGGGCCGAGTCGGTTCGGGAACGCGCACTCGAGGATGATGGCGCGCAGACCGCGCAGACCGCGCGCGGTTCGCCAGAGCGCCTCGGTCGGCCCGGTGTCGCCCGAGTAGATCACTCCGGTCGAGCCGTCGTGGACGATGAAGCCGGCGGCCGGCACGGAGTGACTGACGGCGACCGGCGTGACCCAGAGGTCGGAGACGCGCTGCTCGACGTCCTCGATCAACGTCCGAAACTTCACGACCGGGACGTCCGGGTGCGGGATCTTGCTGAAGTCGGGCCAGAGCGCGTTGTTGAAGACGCCGGAGCGGAGCGTGGTGACGACGTGATCGATGCTGCTGATCGTGACCGCTGCCCCGATCTCGCAGAACGCGAGCGTCTCGGTGAGATAGGCGATCCCCGCGACGTGATCCAGATGCGCGTGGGACACGATCGCATGCTCGATCGCGAGCTGCTGGGGAACGGTCAGAGCGCCCGGGACCGAGCCGCCGTCGATCAGGATCTTGTCGTTGATGAGGAAGGCCGACGGGCGATGCCCGAGCCCTTCGCCGCCGAAGGCGCCGAGCACACGAATTTTCATCGCCTCGATGATACTAACACACCGGAATCGTTGTAAGATGACGCGGAGCCCATGAGCGACGAAGCGTTCGATTATCCGACGATGGCGCGCGCGTTGATCGTGGGCGACAAGGACACGGTGGCCAGAAAAACGCGCGAGGGGCTCGATCTCTCGCTCGACCCCAAGGCGCTCATCTTCAAGGGGCTCATCCCCGGCATGGACGTCGTCGGCGAGAAATTCCGCCGCAATGAGTACTACGTCCCCCAAGTGCTCCTCTCCGCGCGCGCGATGTACGCTGGGCTCGATCTGCTCAAGCCCCTCATCACGGCCTCCGCCCGGGGGGACGACTACCTCGGCATCGTCGTGATCGGCACCGCGCAGGGCGACCTGCACGACATCGGCAAGAACCTCGTCGCGATGATGCTCGAGGGCGCCGGATTCAAGGTGGTGAACCTCGGCCGCGACGTCGCGCCGGAAGCGTTCGTGACGGCCGTGGGCGAGCACGGCGCGAACATCGTCGGCATCTCGGCCCTGATGACCACGACCATGCCGGCGATGAAACGCACGATCGACGCGCTGACCAAGGCCGGGCTCCGCGAGCGCGTGAAGGTCATGATCGGGGGCGCGCCGGTGAGTCAGGCGTTCGCAGACGAGATCGGCGCCGATGGTTATGCGAAGGACTCGACGTTGGCCGTCGTCAAGGCCAAGGCGTTGCTCGGAGCGACGGCGGTGACGTCGTGAAGGCACGGGGCTGGGAGGTCGTCGAGCGGGTGCGCTCGGGGGAGTCGCTCGTCTTCGACGGCGGGTACGGCACCATGCTGTTCGCGGCCGGCCTCGCGAACGGGGCTTGCCCCGAGCTCTGGAACGACACCCACGCCGAGGTGGTGCAGGGGATCCACGCCGGATACTTCGGCGCCGGCAGCCACATCATCGAGACGAACACGTTCGGCGGCACGCGGCTCAAGCTGAACGAGTACAAGATCGGCGACCGGACGCGCGAGCTGAACGAGAAGGGCGCGCGGCTGGCGCGGGCGGCGGCGCCGGCCTCCGGCTACATCGCCGGCTCGATCGGGCCCACGAGCCGTCTGCCGGTCGACTACGCGCTCGACGAAGGCGTCACCGACGAGCAGTACGTCGAGACGTTTCGCGAGCAAGCCGAGGCGCTCGCCGAGGGCGGCGTCGATCTCTTCGCGGTCGAGACCATGATGTTTCCGCAGGAGTGCACGGCAGCGATTCGCGCCTGCAAGGCGGCGGCCGACCTGCCGGTGATGGCCACCATGTTCTTCCAGTACGAAGAGATCCACGACCGCGACCGCACCATGTGGGGCGAGAGCCCCGCGGAAGTCGCCAAGAATCTGCTCGCCGCGGGCGCCGACGTCATCGGCATGAACTGCGGCCGCGGCCCGGATCGCGCCATCGTGATCATCCGCGAGATGCGGCGGGTCACCGACGCGCCGCTGATCGCCTATCCGAACGCGGGGCTGCCCGTGACGACGGGCGACACCGTGACCTACGAGCTCGGCCCCGAGGAGATGGCGCGCGAGTATCCCGCGCTCCTCGACGCCGGGTGCAACATCGTCGGGGCCTGCTGCGGGTCGAATCCCGAGCACATCCGTCGTATCGCCGCGGTCGTGCGAGCCGCGGGGCGTCGGCGGGCTGGGCACCGCCCGCCCGAGGCGGGCATATGAAAGACGTGCGAGCGCGAGGGCGTCAGACGCACTCGTAGTGTCGCAGCAGATCTCCTCCACGCCTCGAGTCCTCACGGCGCTTCCGCTCGCGATCGACCCCGACGAGGTGCTGCGCTTCCAGGGTTACAAGAAATCCGTCGACACGCCTGGTCCGGAGGTGCTGGCGCTCTTCGACCAAGCCCTCGCGCTCGGGCGGAGTCTCATCGTGCCGCGTGCCGTCGTGCGCTGGCTTGCCGTCACGCGCCTGACCCCCGACACCGTCGAAGCCGGCGGCGTCGCGCTGACGATTCCCGACGTGCAGCGCCTCTGGGGCCCGATCGAGCGGGTCGCGACGGCCGTCTGCACGATCGGCAAGGGATTGGAGCGGCGCGTCGCCGAGCTGTGGGAGGCGCGCGAGCTGCCGCTGGCCTCCATGCTCGACAGCGTCGGCTCGGGCGCGGTCGAGAGCCTGGCCGAGTACGTCAATGATCTGCTCTGTCAGGAATCGATCCCGCTCGGGTTGCCGGTCACGAACCGGGTGAGCCCAGGCTACGGGCACTGGGACGTGAGCCAGCAGAAAGCGCTGTTCGCCCTTTGCCCCGGCGAGGCGATCGGCGTCAGCCTCAACGAGGCCTGCTTCATGAGCCCGCTGAAGTCCATCTCGCTTCTGGCCGCGGCCGGAACCCACGCGCGGGTCGACCACTACTTCAGCCAGTGCGCCCGATGCTGGATGCGCGACTGTGCCTACCGTCGCACCCCCGCCCGCAAAACTCTCCATCGCTAAGCCAACAGAATCCCGAGCACCGTCAGGTGGCTGACGTGCTGAGCGGTCGGCGAGGTGGCGGGGGTAAGCGTGCGACGGACGGGTGGCGCCGGGGGCGGATCCCCGCGATCGGCGGAGTGGGCCCCCCTCGTCTCGCCCGCAGCTCGAAGAGCTGCGAATCGAGCGAGCGGGTGACGGAGCCGATCGCGGGGATCCGCCCCCGGCGCCAGGCCCTGTCCGTCGCGCATGACCACAAAGCCACCTCACCGCCAAGCCCAAGGACGATCTGATACGATGCGGGGATGCGGCGGGATAACATCATTCTCGTGGGGTTCATGGGTGCCGGAAAATCGGTGTGCGGGCGGCTGCTCGCGCGCCGTCTCGGCCGCTGCTTCGTCGAGACCGACGACGTGATCGTCGCCGGCGAGGGCCGCTCGATCCCCGAGATCTTCCGCGACGCGGGCGAGCCGCGATTCCGTCAGCTCGAGGCCGACACGCTCGAGAGCCTCAAGCTGAAGTCGGGCGAAGTCATCGCGACCGGCGGTGGTTTGCCGTGCCGTGAAGGCCGGATGGAGCGGCTGCGCGAGCTCGGGACGGTCGTATGGCTCGACGGCGACGTGCGCGAGCTGTACGAGCGCGCCAGCCGGATCGGCAATCGCCCCATGCTCGAGGGGCGCTCGATGGCCGACATCGAAGAGCTCTATCGGGCGCGACAGCGCTACTACCGGCGGGCGCACATCACGGTCGACACGACCGGGATCGGCGCCGACCAGGTCGTCGCGCGCATTCTGACCGCGCTCCGGGAGGCGCATGCCGTACGAGCTTAGCCGCCGTCTGGGCGCGGGGCCGCTCCTGTGCGACGGCGCGATGGGTACCCTGCTCTACGCGCGCGGTGTCTCGCTCGATGCGTGCTTCGACGTCCTCAACCTGAACAACCCGCGCGTGGTCCAGTCGATCCACGCCGACTACATCGCCGCCGGCGCCGATTGCATCGAGACCAACACTTTCGGCGCGAACCGGTTCAAGCTCGCGATCCACGGGCTCGAGGGCCAGGTGCGCGAGGTGAATCGGCGGGGTGTCGCGCTCGCGCGCGACGTGCGCGAGAGCTCGGGCCAGGACGTGTTCGTGCTCGGCTCGATCGGGCCCCTCGGGAAGTATCTGGCGCCGCTCGGAACGGTCACCCCCGACGAGGCGCTGGCGGCGTTTCGGGAGCAGGCCGAGGCCCTCCTCGAGGGCGGCGTCGACGGCTTCATCGTCGAGACGTTTTCGGACCTGGAGGAAGTCGCGCTCGCCGTGGCGGCGATCCGCGCGATCACCGACGTCCCGATCATCGCTCAGATGGCGTTCACCGACGACGGCGTCACGTTCACGGGCCGACCGGCGGCCGAGGTCGCGCGCGCCTTGCGGGGTCTTCCGGTTCAGGCCCTCGGGGCGAACTGCTCGGTCGGCTCGAGCACCCTCTACGAGGTGCTGGAGCAGATGCACGCCGAGGCCGGGGGGCTGCCCTTGTGTATCCAGCCCAACGCCGGCCTGCCGAGCCGGATCGGGGAGCGCCTGATCTACCTCTCGTCCCCCGGTTACATGGCGGAGTATGCCGAGCGAATGGTCAACGCGGGCGCTCGGCTCGTCGGCGGTTGCTGCGGCACCACCCCGCAGCACATCGCGGCGATGCGGGAAGTCCTCGATCGGAGGCGGCCGCCCCGGCCCGAGGCCCGACAGGTGCCGGTCACGATCAGCCCGGTCGCGGTGGGCACGGCACCCGGCCTGCACATCGCCCGGCCGCCGACCTTGCTCGGGCGCAAGCTTGCCGCTGGCGAGTTCGTCGTCACGGTCGAGCTCGATCCGCCGCGCGGTCACACGGTCGAGAAGCTCGTGCAGGGCGCCAAGCTCCTGCGGGAGCAAGGCGTCGACATCGTCGACATCAACGACGGCTCGCTCGGCCGGGTCCGCATGGCGGTGCTGCCGACGGCGCTCCTTGTGCGCGATGCGACGGGACTCGACATCAACATGCACTTCACGTGTCGCGACCGGAACCTGATGGGCATCCAGGGCGATCTGCTCGGCGCGCATGCGCTCGATGTGCGCAACATCCTGGCGATGACCGGCGACCCACCGCGGGCGGGCGATTACGCCAACGCCACGGCGGTCTTCGACGTCGACGGCGTGGGCCTGATGGAGATCCTGCGCCGGATGAACGAGGGACACGACGCGACGGGCAGCAGCATCGGGGCGCCGACGTCCTTCTACGTCGGCGCCGCGCTGAATCCGGCGGCCGAGGATGTCGCGCGCGAGATCGAGCGCTTTCAGCGAAAGGTGCGGGCCGGCGCGCGGTGGGTACAGACCCAGCCCGTGTACGATCTCGCGCAGCTCGATCGCTTCCTCGAGCGAGCCGGCGGCTCACCCGTTCCGGTCCTGGTCGGCATCCTGCCGCTCCACAGCGCGCGACACGCCGAGTTCCTTCACAACGAGGTGCCGGGTATCACGATTCCAGAGGGGGTTCGCCGGCGGCTTCGCGAGGCCGGCGATGGCGCCCTCCGCGTCGGGATCGAGATGGCGCAAGAGCTGGTCCGCGCCGTACGCGCTCGTTACGCCGGCGCCTACCTCATGCCCTCGTTCGGCCGCTTCGAGGTGGTCGCGGAGGTGCTCGATGCGATCCGCTGAGCCGACCTCGCTCGGCGTCAGGGAGGCGGCGGAGGCGATCCGTAAGGGGGTCCTGAGCCCTGTCGAGTTGGTCGAAGCGTGCCTGGCGCGGATCGGCGCGCTCGACGGAGACCTGCGCGCGTGGGCGCACGTCGACGCCGCCGGCGCCCTCGCTATTGCGGGTGAGCGCGAATCGGAGGCGCGTGCCGGGCGACTGCGCGGGCCGCTGCACGGCGTCCCCGTCGGCGTGAAGGACATTTTCGACGTCGCCGGGATGCCGACCACGGGTGGCGCCACGGTCTCGAAGATCGAGCTGCCTCCGTCGTTTCAGGAGCTCGCCGCGGCGGGGCTCACCGTGCTCGAAGCCGAGGCCGCGGCCTATCACGAGCGCTGGTTCGCCAAGCACGCCGACGACTATGGCCCGGAGATGCGGAGCCTGGTCGAGGCGGGATTGCGCCTGTCGGCGACGGCGTACGTCAGCGCGAATCGCGCGCGTCTGGCCTTCCGCGGCGACGTGATGTCTCTGCTGGCCGCGCACGACGCGCTGCTGTGTCCCACGGCGCCGGCGCCGGCGCCGGCCGGTCTCGGGTCGACGGGAGACGGCTCGCTCTGCGCGCCCTGGAGTAACGCCGGCGTGCCCGCGATCACATTGCCGAGCGGCGTCGCCTCGTCGGGATTGCCCCACGCCATCCAGCTCGTCCAGGCCGCCGGGGCATCGAGCCGCCTGCTCGCGGTCGCCGCCTGGTGCGAGCGCCAGCTCGGTTTCACTCAGGCCCCGGCGTCGAGGCCGCCCGCCCGTGCTTGACCTGAAGATCGAGGGCGCCGAGGTCGTCGACGGCACCGGGAGGCCCGGCAACCGCGCCGACGTCGGCATCAAGGACGACCGGATCGCGGCGATCGGCGATCTTCACCGTGAGCCAGCCGGCCGCAACCTGCACGCCTCAGGCAAGGTCGTGGCGCCCGGCTTCATCGACATGCACTCGCACTCCGACTGGCGCCTCTGGGAAAACCGCCGCGCCGAGTCGAAGGTGAGGCAGGGCGTGACCACGGAGGTCGTTGGGAATTGCGGCTTCTCTCCCGCGCCCGTGTCCTCCGAGTTCCTCGAGGACCTGCGCGGCTTCGCGCTGTACGTGCCCGCGGGTATGGATTTCAGCTGGCGCTCGGTGGGCGACTACCTTCGCGCGTTCGACGCCAGCGGCACCGCGCTCAACGTGATCCAGCTCATCGGCCACGGCACCTTGCGCGTGGCGGCGATGGGCTTCGCCCGCCGTGCCCCAACGGCGGCCGAGCTCAGCCGGATGCAGAGGCTTCTGGCCGACGGGATCGAGGACGGCGCCTGGGGGCTCTCGACCGGGCTCATCTATGCACCGGGCTCCTATGCCACGACCGACGAGGTGGTCACGCTAGCGGCCACGGCCTCGCGCCACCGAGGTTTCTACGCGAGCCACATCCGGGGCGAAGGCGCGACGCTCCTTGACGCGGTGAGAGAGGCGATCCACGTCGGGCGCGAGGGCGATCTGCCCGTCCAGATCAGCCACGTGAAGGCCGCGGGCCGCCCGAACTGGGGCAAGGTCGCCGACGTCCTCAAGCTCATCGACGAAGCGCGTGCCGAGGGACTCGACGTGATGGCCGACGTCTATCCCTACACGGCGTCCAGCACGACCCTCCGGACACTGCTACCGGATTGGGCGCTCGAGGGTGGAATCGATGCCATGCTCAAGCGCCTCGCCGACCCCGAGGACCTCGCCCGGATCCGCCGGGACATCGAGGCGCCGGAGACCGGTCAGGGCCTGCTCGACCGCATCGGGTGGGAGAACGTGATGGTGGCCTCCTGCCGCCGACGCAAGGACGCCGAGGGCAAGCGCATCTCCGAGATCGCGGCCAGCCGAGGGATGGATCCGCTCGACGCTTCGATCGAGCTGATTGTCGCCGAGGGCGGGAAGGGGTATATGATCCTCTTCCAGCTCGACGAAGGCGATCTCCGCCGCGCGCTGACGCATCCAGCAGTCATGATCGGCTCGGACGGCTCGGCGCTCGCGCCGTACGGCGAGCTGGCGGTGGGCAAGCCGCACCCCAGGAGCTATGGCACGTTCCCGCGGGTTCTGGGCGAGTACGCACGCGAGCAGCGCGTGCTGAGCTTGCCCCAGGCGATCCACAAGATGACCGCGCTGCCGGCGCGGCGCCTCGGGCTCAAGGACCGGGGCGTCGTCGCGGTGGGCGCCCGCGCCGATCTCGTCGTGTTCGATTCGCGTCGCGTCTGCGACCGCGCCACCTACCAGGATCCGCACCAGTATCCCGCGGGCATCGAGCACGTCCTGGTGAATGGGACGTTCGTCATCAAGGACGGCCAGCACACCGGCAGCCTGCCCGGCCGATTGCTGACGCCGCCGTGACGTCGTGAAACACGGGCGAGAGCTCCGCGATCTGATCATGCCGATCTTTGCGTCGCCGTCCGCGGCCGACGGCCTCACCACGACGTTGCGCCGGCTGGTCGAGCTGACCGGCGCCACCGCCGGGGCGCTCGAGTTCCGGCCGCGCTGCCAGGAGCCGATCGTCGTCACGGCAAGCGCCAGACGGGTGCCGGCGGCGCTCCGCGACTGGCTCACGACGGTCACTGGGACACCGGCGGCGCGCCCGGGGCTCACCCGCGTCGCACCGCCGGGCGCGAACGGGCCGGCCTCGCTCCTGAGAACGCCTCTCGGCACGGCGAATCGGCCCGCGGGCGAGCTGCTCCTCCTCGGGCGGGTCGGGAGTCTCACGGCGGCCGCGCTGCCGGCCGACCTCCCGCACGAGCTCGGAGCGGCTCTCGACCATCTCAGCGAGCGGGAGCAGCGGGCGGGCCGCGCCGCCGCGCTCGCCGAGATCTCGCGGGTGCTCACGACGCGACACACGATCGACGAGCTGTTCGCCGCCTTCGCCGGGGGCATCGCGAAGCTCGTGGCATTCGACTCGCTCACCCTGTCGCTGCTCGATGCGGAGCGCCGGGAGTTCGAGCTCATCGACGTGAATGCGCGCGGCTTCACCTCGCGGGGGCCGCGCGAGCGATGGGTGCCTCTCGAGGGCACGCTGCTCGGCCGCGTCGTGGCCACCGGCGCCCCGGCGCGGATCGACGACTTCGAGCGCGATGACGTTCCCGAGGCGAGCCGCCGAATCTTCGCGGCGGCGGGCTTCCGCGCGGCGGCGTTCGTCCCCCTCGTGTCCAGCGGCCACTTCCTCGGGGCGGTTGTTCTCGCCGCTCGCCGGCCGCGCGCCTTCGACGACGCCGACATCGAGAATATCGGTGAGCTCGCGCGGCCGCTGGCGCTCGGGATCGAGCGGGGGCGTCTGACCGACGAGAGCCGACGCCGGGCCGACGAGCTCGCGGCACTCCACGCGACGAGCCAGCTCATCACGGCGCGCCTCGACGTGGCGTCGGTCCTCGACCGGATCAGCCTCTCGGTGCCGGCGCTGATCGGCGCCAGCGGGTGCGGGATCGGCCTCTTCAACAGTGAGCGGACGCAGGTCGTCCAGGCGGCCGCCCACGGATTCCAGAGCGAGGAGTGGCGCACGTTGTCGGTCCCGGTCGGCGAGGGGATCATCGGCCGGGTGGCCGCGGAGGGCGTCGCGATCCGGGTCGCCGACGTGCGGACCGATCCGCGCTCGGCGCGGCGCGAGGTCGACGAGCGCGAAGGCATCCGGTCGATGCTGTGCGTGCCCCTCAAGGTCGTCGGCGCGGTCATCGGCGTCGTCTCCGCGTTCTCGACGCGGCCTGGGAGCTTCACGGCGCACCACCAGCGCGTGCTCGAAGCCTTCGCCGAGCAGGCGGGCATCGCCATCCACGGTGCCAGGCTCTTCGACGAGAGCGTGCGCGGCGCCCGCGAGACCCGCGCGCTCCTCGAGGCGGGCCGCGCTGTCACCGCCAGCCTCGACGTCGGCCGAACGATTCGGATGATCCTGGAGGAGGCGCGCGAAGTCCTGGGGGTCGACTCGTGCAGCGTGATGACGTTCGATCCGCCGACCAACGAGCTGGTCATGGTCGCGAGCCTGGATGTCCCCCAGGAAATGGTGTCGACGGTCCGGTTGCAGCTCGGCGAGGGGGTCACGGGGCGGGCAGTCCAAGAGCGGCGTCCGATGCAGAGCCCTGATCTCTGGTCGGATTCACGCGGCCGCTATCCCCACCTCGCGCGGTCCGCGGGCTTCCGGGCAATGCTCGCGGTACCGCTCTGTGTCGGCGAACGCACGATTGGCGCCGTCAGTGTCTTGCGTCGCGACGTGCACGAGTTCTCGGCGCACGAGGAAGAGCTCCTCGTGGCGCTGGCCGACCAGGCGGCCATTGCGTTGGAGCACGCGCGCCTCTACACCGAGCTCGAAGCGATGGTCGCCGACCGTACCCGCGAGCTCGACACCCAGAAGCGGTTCGTGGAGGTGGTTCTGGAAACCCTGCCGCTCGGAGTATTCGTGTTGGACACCGATCTGAACGTCGTGCGGGTCAACCCGGCGGGAGGACGCGCCCTGGCGTGCGACGTCGGTGTCCGCGGTCCGCTGATTCGACTCCTCCCTTCCGACAAGGCGACGGTGGTGCAGACGCTGCTGCGCGAGTCGTTCCGGACCCGCCGCGTGGCCTCGATCGAGGAAGAGATGATCGTCGCCGGCGACGCGAAGATCTTCCGCCTGACCGCGGCGCCCGTGGAGGCGGCGAGCGATCGTGGCACGCACGCCGTGCTCCTGGTCGAGGATGTGACGCTCGCGAAGCGGCTCGAGCGCCAGATGCTCCTGACCGAGCGGCTCACGACGGCCGGACGTCTTGCGGCCGGGGTCGCGCACGAGCTCAACAACCCGCTCGCGACGATCGCCGGATGCTCCGAGTCCCTCCTGAGCCGGCTGGGCGCGAGCGATTCGGCGACCTTGTCGGAGCCCGGAGAGTTCCGGCACTATCTGCGCCTCATCGAAGAAGAGGCTTACCGCTGCAAGGAAATCACGGGCAGCTTGCTACACTTCGTCCGCGATCCCGGGAGCCAGCGGACCGATACCGACCTGAACAGCGTCGTCCTGAAGGCTGCGGAGCTTCTGTCCCACCAGTCGCGGTTCGCGCGCAGCCGCCTGGTGACCGAGCTCGATCCCGAGCTGCCGCCGGTGGCGGCGAACGAGGGCCAGCTCCGCCAGGTGTGTCTCGGGCTCGCGTCGAACGCGCTCGAGGCGATGGAGGGCAAGGGAACCTTGATCGTGCGATCGCGTCGCACCCGTGGCGAAGTCGAGATCGAGCTGGAGGACGAAGGGCCGGGGATTCCGCAGGAGAACCTCAGCCGCATCTTCGATCCGTTCTTCACGACCAAGCCACCCGGACAGGGAACCGGGCTCGGGCTCGCCATCGCCCAGGGCATCGTGAACGACCATGGCGGTCGGATCGAGGTGAGCTCCGTGATCGGCAAAGGGAGCATCTTCCGTGTGGTGCTGCCCCTGTGACCCATCCTATTCGGATCCTGATCGCCGATGACGAGCGGAACCTGCGCGAGCTGATCGTGCGCGAGCTCGGCCGGCGGGGCCACGAGGTCGAAGGCGTCGCCGACGGCGTGGCGGCGCTGGAGCGCATTCGCGAGACCCCGTTCGACGTCGTGGTGCTGGACATGCGGATGCCGCACAAGGAAGGTATCGACGTCCTGCGCGAGCTGGCGACGTTCCCGGAGGCGCCTCAAGTCATCATGCTGACGGGCTTCCAGGAGGTCTCCACCGCGGTGGAGGCCATGAAGCTCGGCGCCTACGATTACCTGACCAAGCCGACCAAGATCGAAGAGCTCGACGTCGTCGTGCGCAAGGCGGCGGAGAAGGGACAGCTCGTCCGCGACAACGTCGCCTTGCGCGCTCACGCGCCCGGCGCCGCGCCCTTCGGGGGCCTCTTGACCCAGAGCGCCCGGATGCACGAGGTACTGCGGATCATCGATCGCGTGGCCCCCACCGATTCGGCGGTACTGATCCTGGGCGAGAGCGGCACCGGCAAGGAGCTCGTCGCCCGGGCGATCCACGAACACTCGTCGCGAACCGCGCGGGCGTTCGTGCCGATTCACTGCGGCGCGCTCCCGCGCGAGGTCTTCGAGTCCGAGCTGTTCGGTCACGAGAAGGGCGCGTTCACCGGCGCGGTCGGGACCAAGCCGGGGCTGGTCGAGCTCGCCGACGGCGGCACCCTGTTCCTCGACGAGATCGGCGAGATGGAGCCGGATAGCCAGGTGAAGCTCTTGCGCGCGATCGAGACCGGGACGTTCTTCCGGGTCGGGGCCACGCGCCCGCGGCGGGTCGACGTCCGGCTCGTGGCGGCCACCAACCGCGATCTGGCCGAGGCGATGAAGACGGGAGAATTTCGGCAGGACCTCTACTATCGGATCAACACGATCACCGTCAGCCTCCCGCCCTTGCGCGAGCGTCGGGACGACGTGGCGCTCCTGGCCAAGCACTTCGTCGAGACGAACGCGAGATACGGGCTCAAACGGCTGGCCGCCTCCACGCTGGCGGCGCTCGAAGCCTATGCGTGGCCGGGCAACGTCCGCGAGTTGCTGCACGCCATCGAGCGCGCCGTGATCCTGAGCAAGGGAGACGAGCTCTCTCCCTCGGATCTTCCCCCAGAGATCCTCGGATCGAACGCGCCGGCCGCGCCATCGGCAGGCGACAGCCTCGAGACGATGGAGCGCCAGCACATCATCGCGGTCCTCAAGCAGGTGAACGGTCATCGCGGCAAGGCCGCGGCCCTGCTCGCGATCGATCCCAAGACGCTGTACCGCAAGATCAACTCCTACGGCATCGTGCCGGCCGAGTTTCGCTGACGGTCGAGATGTGACGCGGGGCGCTAATCCGCCCCGCCCAGTTGCGTGTCGCCTCAGCCTGTGTACACTGAAAGCGTCCGCCGCTTTGGGTGGACCTCGCCTCCGATGAAAGTGACCTTCCGCGTTCGCGGGGCGTGCAAGAGAGCGGAAGACAGTCCGAGGGGGTTCCGATGGCATCTAAACTCTACATAGGCGGTCTTGCGTACTCCACGACCAGCGAAGGGCTCCGGGAGTTCTTCACACAGTGCGGAAACGTTCTGTCCGCGACCGTGATCACCGATCGTTTTTCCGGGCAGTCCCGGGGATTCGGGTTCGTCGAGATGAACACGGCGGAGGAGGCCCAGGCCTCGATTTCTCAGCTGAACGGGCGCGAGCTCGATGGCCGGAGGATCACGGTGGAGATCTCGAATCCGCAGGCCGCCCGAACAGGTGGCGGTGGTGGCGGCCGGCCGGGCGGTGGGGGCCGACCGGGCGGTGGCGGACGCGGTCCCGGTGGTGGTGGCGGGCGGGACAGCGGCTACGCCCATCGGCCGTCCAAGCCTGTGAAGTGGTAAGACCGAAACGGTGCGCGGGAGCCACTCGGGCACGGTAAGACCGAGACTGCCGTAATCGGAGGCACCGCGAGGGTCAGCCCTACCAGGCTGACCCTCGCGGCGTTTCTACCGAACGGCGCGCTTCAGCTCAAACGGCAGGCGCCGGCTCGGCTCCGTCGAAGATCCGATCGTAACGGCCGTACTCTCGCGCGGCGTCCATGAACCACTTCACGATCTCCGCGTCGGAGCGCGGCGGGATCTCGCACGACGTCGACAGGATGAACGCCGAGTGCCGGGCCGCCGCATCGATACAACGCCGCACGTCGGCGACCATCGCCTCTTTCGTCGACCGCTCGAACTTCGTCGCGTCCACGTTGCCGATCGCGACGGCCCGCCCCTTCGAGACTTCCATGAACCGGCTGAGCTGGTCCACGTAGAGGGTCGGATCCGCCTGCTGGTCGAGGTCGAACGAGACCGTCGTGAAGCCGCAGCGGAGCAGGTCCTCGTAGATCGGGTACGTCGTGCCGCAGATGTGCGTGGTCACGCCGACCTTCTTGGCTTTGAAGTAGTCGACCAGCTCCTTGTGGTAGGGCGCGACGAACTCCCGGTAGTTGTCGGGCGAGATCAGGCTGATCGAGGCGGTCGGCTCGGAGAACGAAAGCCCGATCCCCGTCTTGGCGATGGCGTCGCCCCAGATCTTGCAGAAGTCGGTCGCGACCCGCATCAGATCGTGGATGAACTGCGGGTCCTCGAAGGTGTCGAGCAGCATCGTCTCGGGGTTGCGCAGCAGCATCGCGATCGTCCACGGACCGACCGCGACCGCGCCGATGGCTGTCGGCGGCTTGGCGCGCACCAGCGCCTCGCACTGCTCGAGGAATCCGGGTAAACGCGCTGTCTTGTACGGGTCGGGCATCGCGAGATGCGCCAGCTTCGCCTTGTCCTCGTGCAGGACGTGCTGGTCGATCGACGGCACGACGTAGTCCGAGAACTTCACGCGGCACCCGAAGGCCTCCGCCTCCTTGGCCAGATCGTTGTAGGCCAGGACCACGTCGGGCTGATACCGCTCGTAGTAGTTCAGCATCGCCGTGATCGCCTTCGGCACGTTCGTGCAGTATTCCTCGATCGACAGGCCGTCGAGGGTGCCGGCGAACGAGGCGACGATCGGATAGACCGGCACGCGATCGGCGAAGGACCGGCGATAGGCGGCGACCACCCGATCGCGGTTCGTGAACTGCGAGCGACCGTGCTCGACCTCCCAGATCCGGCTGGCCTCCATGTATTTCGGCGGCAGCTTGGCCTCGTACTCCATGAACTGGGTGATCGGATAGCGGATCCCGCCGTTGTGGGTGCCCTTGAGGCCCTCGATGACCTCTTCCATCTGAGTCCAGGGGATCGTGAAGGCCATCTCGTGGTCCTGCGTCTGGCCGAAGATGCGGTCGCCCGAGCACGGCAGGATCACCTGCGGCTGGTCCGTCCGCATCGTCGTCACGATGATCTCCGAGCAGTCGATGCGGCCCCCGAACGACGAGGTGATCTTGCCGCCCCGCTTCCAGAGCGCCGCCTGCGTCAGGCGCATGACCTGGGCGGGGTTGGCGTAGATGCAGACCAGGTGCGGCTCGAAGATGGTGCGATCGAGCGGCGCCACCAGGAGCGTCG
>WNGJ01010565.1_pt1 | contig 22106 bp, 17 predicted proteins | sample 5400611 | NCBI WGS metagenome assembly WNGJ01 (sample SAMN13153375, study PRJNA577476) | soil metagenome | isolation source: 40 cm soil or saprolite under Garry oak tree replicate 1 | place: USA:California | collected 2016-06-15
AGCTTCGGCCCGCCGATCTGCAGTCCGATCTTGGCGAAGTAGATGTTCTCGGACAGCCGGTAGCCGTCGGCCATCGTGTAGTCGCCGTGGGCGCGCGACGACGAGCGCACGAAGTAGCTGCCCCACGACTTGTCGGCCTGCCACGGATCGTCGACGCGCACCTTCGCGTTCGGATCGACGCCGCTCTCGAGCGCGGCCGCGCCGGTGATGATCTTGAATGTCGAGCCCGGCGGGTAGAGGCCCTGCGTCACGCGGTTGATGAGCGGCTTGTCGGGATCAGCGGTCACCTGCTTCCACGCGGCGTCCTCCGTCGCCGGATCGGAGATGAGGCTCGCGTCGTACTGCGGCCAGCTGGCCGAGGCGAGGATCGCGCCGTTGCGCGGATCGATCGCGACGATCGCGCCGCGCCGGCCACCGAGCGCATCCACCGCGGCCTTCTGCACCTTCGGATCGATGCCGAGCACGATCGAGCCGGGCGGCGCGCGCTCGCGCAGATAGCGCGCGCGCCACTGCGACAGCGGATCGCCGGGGTCCTGGCCGATGAGCGACTCGGCGTAAGCCGCTTCGACGCCGGACGCGCCGAATTGGAAGGAGGCGTAGCCAGTGACGTGCGCGAGCGTCTTGTCGCGGTACACGCGCTTGTAGCCGTCCGGCGTCTGCACGCTCTCCGCGAGCGTGTTGCCGGCGGAGTCCTTGATGAACCCGCGGGGCCGGTCGCGGATCGCGGCGACGAGGCGCGGGTTGAAGGGATCGTTCCCGAGCTCGTCGCCCGCCACGAGCGTCCAGTAGCCAACGCCGACCGACGTGACGAGGAAGGTCGTCGCGATCGCGAGCGTGAGGCCGCGAATGTTCGCCGCGATCGAGCGCGTCATGGCGTGCCTCTGGTGCGCGCGGTCACGTCGCTCACGCGTATGAGCAGCGCGACGAGCATCCAGTTCGTCACGAGCGACGAGCCTCCGTAGGCGACGAATGGCAGCGTGATCCCGGTCAGCGGGATGAGCCGCGCGTTGCCGCCGACGATGACGAGCGTCTGCAGGGCGACGATGAACGAGAGGCCCGCGGCGAGGAGCTGAAGGAACGGCGTCGGCGCTCGCAGTGCGATGAGCATGCCGCGGTAGACGAAGAGCAGGTACAGCGAGAGGAGCGCGATCGCACCGGCGAAGCCCACCTCCTCGGTGAACGCGTCGAAGACGAAGTCGCTCCACACCACCGGGATGCGGTCCGGCATCCCGTTGCCGAGGCCGGCGCCGAAGAGGCCACCGTTCGCGAGGGCGAAGAGACCCTGCACGAGCTGATAGCCGATACCGAAGCGCACGTCCTCCGCGAACGGATGCAGCCAGATGTCGACGCGCGCCGCGACGTGAGCGAACACGTGGTACGCGACGAATCCGCCGACGAGGAGCAGCGCCAGTCCGATGAGCGTGTAGAAGGCCTCGCCGGTCGCGAGGTACAGCATCGCGAGGAAGATCCCGAGGAACAGCAGCGTCGCGCCGAGGTCCCTCTCGAAGACCATCACCACCATGGCGATCGCCCACATCGCGACGATCGGGACGAGGTACGGGACCGGCGGCACCGGGATCGGTCCGAAGCGCCGCTGCGTCTGCGCCAGCACCTCGCGGAACTCCTCGAGGTACGCGGCGAAGAAGATGACGAGCAGGATCTTCACCGCCTCCCACGGCTCGAACGTCACCGTGCCGACGCCGAGCCAGATCCGCGCGCCGTTCACTTCGCGCCCGATGACCGGAAGCAACGGCGAGATGAGCAGGAGGACGCCGAGCAGCGCCCAGGTCCACTTGAAGCGGGACAGCGCGGTGAGATCGCGTGGGATGAGGATCGTCCCCGCGAAGGCGCCGGCCGCGATGAGCGTCCACGAGAGCTGCTGTACGAGGAGGTTCGACGCGAGCCGCTGGACGAGCACGAGGCCGATCGCGGTGAGCGCGGCGGCGATCGGCAGGAGCAGCTGGTCGCCGCGGACGCCGCGCGCCGCGAGGAAGACGTGGAGCGCGAACGCGATGACGACGAAGGTCACGGGGATGACCAGCTGCTGCGGACGGAAGCCGGCGACCTCGGCCGCGGCGACCGCGACCGAGCCGGTGATCCCGAGCGCGGCCACCCAGAAGAGCAGACCCAGCTCCGGCCGGCGGCGCGTGACCGCGATCATCCCGCGCCCTTCTCCAGTCGCAGCCCGATGCGGCCGATGGCGAGCTCGTCGCCGAAGCGCAGGCGCTCGGCGCGCTCGATGCGCGTTCCGTTCACCAGGGTGCCGTTCGTGCTGCCGAGGTCCTCGATCCACCACTCGCCGTCGCGCAGCTCGAGGACGGCGTGACGCGCCGAGGCCGCCTCGTCCGTGAGCGGGACGTCGTTGCCGGCGTCACGGCCGATCGAGGTCGACGCGCGCAGCGAGAAGCGCTCCCCCACGCGCGGGGAGTGCCCGGCGCTGCGCTCGACGATGAGCGTCCCCAGCGCGCGCACCGCCCCGTCGGCGACGCGCTCGGCCGCGAGCGCCCGGTGGAGCACGCCGAACGCGCGCAGCAGGAAGAGGTAGAGCAGGACGAGGAAGGCGATGCGCACCGCCCACAGCAGGACGGCAAAGGTGATCTCCACTCAGTCCGCCGAGCGGAAGATGAGATCGAGCCCCGCGACCGAGATCCGGTCGCCGTCGTTGAGCACGACCTCGGCGACGCGGCGGCCGTTCACGTACGTACCGTTGGTGCTCTGCAGGTCGTACAGCGTGTACCGGCCCAGACGCAGGCGGATCTCGGCGTGCTTCCGCGAGACGCGCGGATCGTCCAGCACGACGTCGTTCTGCTGGTCGCGGCCGATGAGCAGCGGCTCCGGTCCGAGCTGCACCGACGAACGCTCGCCGCCGGTGACCTCGACGCTGGCCTTCGGCGCGCGCGGTCTCTCGCGCAACAGCTTCTCGCGGTCGAGGACCATGGTGTGACCAGACTCCACCGCGCCGAGCGACTTCGGATCGGCCTCGACCTCGTCGCCCGAGGCATCGACGAGCGCGCACGAGACGCGGATGTCGCCGGGAGCGACGTCGTCGTCGCGCTCGATCTCGACCGATGGGAAGTCGAGCAGCGTGAAGTTGCGCTCGCGCGCGGCCGACAGGACCGCCTCCGCGAGATCGCGTTCGAGGCTGCGGCGGTACTGCTCGAACTGCGCGAAGTCCGTCGCGGAGAGCGACACGACATACGAGTTCGGCACGAAGGTCTTGGAGAGGGAGATCGTCTGGTGCGCCTCCATCGTGCGGATGAGGCGCTTGGCGATCTGGACGGGCTGCAGCTTCGCGCCGAACAGACGCGCGCTCCAGCCCTCGATGGCCCGGCTGACGATCGCTTCGAGGCGTTCCACGCTCAGGTTCTTCTCAGCTTTATCACTTCCGCACCGAGGAGGATGATCGCCGCGGTCACGTAGATCCAGGTGAGCAGGCCGGCCGCGAAGGCGATCGGTCCGTACGCGCTGAAGATACCGAGGCTGCGCGTGAAGAACCCGAACGCGATCTTCGCGATCTCCCACAGCACGGCCGATACCAGCGCGGCGAGGCGCGCCGTCTGCGGCCGCACCCGCGAGCGCGGGATGAAACGGTAGATGCAGTAGAAGAGGACGTAGCCCGCGACGAGTCCGAACACCGGTGAGACGACGCCAACGACCACCCGCGGCCACGGACCGAGCACGGACGCGAGCGCGCCCTCGGCGGCGAGCACGCCGTAGGACACCGCGAACGAAAGGACCGCGAGCGCGCCGATGCCCCCGACGAAGGCGAACGCCTCGACCTGGCCGCGCACGAGGCCGCGCTTCCCGCCGGCGCCGAGGATCGCCGCGAGCGCCTTATCGAAGGAGCCGTGGATCACGCCGGTCGCGAGGATCGTCCCGACGATGCCGATGCCGAGCGAGAGCGCGCGGCCATCGACGAGCTGCCGCGCGATGCGCGTCTCCTGCGCCGTCGCGGACGGATAGATGTCGCGTATGAGCTGGACGAGCTCTTGCTGCGCCCGCTCCGACCCGTAGACGAAGCCGAGGATCCCGACGACCAGCGCGAGGAGCGGGATCAGCGCGAAGAACAGCTGATACGCGACCGCGCCTGCGAGGAACGGACATTCGTCGGCCGCGAAGGACGTGGCGACGGCGCGCGCGTCGCGGATCAGGGCCCTGACCGCCGTCAGGATGCCGCGTCGCTCTTCGATCCGCCGCCGCTCTTCGGCGCCGGCTTCTCCGGCGCCTTCGTCTCGGTCTTCTTGTCGCCTTTCGTCTCGCTCTTCTCGCCTTTCGCGTCGCTCTTGGTCTCCGTTTTGGTCTCGGTCTTCGTGTCGGTCTTCTTCTCAGCGGTCGCGTCCGACGTCTTCTCGGCCGGCCTGCTGTCCGTCTTGTACCAGCCCGAGCCCTTGAACACGATCGCCGGGGTCGAGATCAGACGCCGCGGCTTCTTGCCGCAATTGGGGCACTTCTCGAGCGCCTCGTCGTTGAACGACTGCACCGCGGAGAACACGTGGCCACAGTGATCACAGCGGTAGTCGTAGATCGGCATCGCTCGATATCATCGCCGAAGGTGTCGGGAGGGGCCATCGCCATGAACGAGCGCGCGGCATCCCGCCGCCGTCGTGGCCTCATCGAAAACGCGCAGGCCTACCTCTTCCTCGTTCCGGCGATCGTCTTTCTCGGCCTCTTCAAGATCCTGCCCGCGCTCTACGCTGTGTACATCTCGCTGTTCCGCTGGGATGTCGTGCAGGGGGCATTCCGCGGCCTCGACAACTACTTCGACATCCTCTGGCAGAACACGACACGGTCACAGGCCTTCTGGCAGTCGCTCTCCACGACGGTCACCTACGCGCTCATCACCGTTCCGGTCGAAATGGCGCTCGCGCTCGTCGTGGCGTACGTGCTGTTCCAGAAGCTCCGCGGCCGCAGCATCTATCGCACGATCTACTACCTGCCCTACGTGACGTCGACGGTCGCCGCTGCGACGGTGTTCCTCTGGGTCTTCCACCCGCAGTACGGCATCGCGAATCAGCTGCTGGGCCTGGTCGGCATCAGCGGCCTCAAGTGGTTCCAGGAGCCGGACGGCGTCTTCCAGATGCTCGGCAACGCGCTCGGCGTCGCGGTACCGGACTGGGCCGCCGGACCGAGCCTCGCGCTCGTCGGTGTGGCGATCTTCACGATCTGGCACTTCCTCGGGTTCCAGATCCTGATCTTCCTCGGCGGCCTCGGGAACATCCCGGTCGAGTACTACGAGGCCGCCAGGCTCGACGGCGCGAGCCAGCTGCAGCTCTTCCGCAGGATCACGCTGCCGCTGCTGTCACCGCAGATCTTCTTCGTCTTCACCATCGCGAGCATCGGCGTGCTACGCGCGTTCAACGAGATCTTCGTGCTGACGAACGGCGGCCCGCTCGACACGACCCGCACCGTCACGCAGCTTCTCTTCAAGACCTTCTTCCAGCAGGGCCAGATCGGCCTCGGCTCGGCGATGGGCGTGCTACTGACACTGATCATCCTGGCGTTCACGCTGATCCAGTTCCGCATCCTCGGCCGGCGGGTGGAATACGGATGAACACGCCGCAGGTCCTACCGCGCGTGCTCACGCGACAGGTGCGCCCGCGTGTTCCGGCGATCGGGTCCTCGTTGTTCAAACATCTCATGCTGATCATCGTCGGCGTGGTCGTGGCGTACCCGTTCTACTTCATGGTGACGTCGGCGTTCAAGGAATTCTTCGAGGCCACGGCGGTGCCGCCCACCTTCTTTCCGACCTCATGGCACCCCGAGAACTACGCCGAGGTGTGGTCGAAGCAGCCGTGGGCGCGCTTCTTCGCGAACACCTTCTTCATCGCCGGCACGAGCGTGCTCGGTGAGATCGTCATCGCGGTGCTCGCGGGTTACGCCTTCGCGCAGATGAACTTCCGCGGAAAGAACGTCCTGTTCGCGCTGTTCCTCGCGACCTACATGATGCCCGGCGAGGCCACGCTCATCCCGAACTTCGTGATGATGAGCAAGGCGCCACCCGGCGTGAACCCCCTCTTTCCGATCCCGCGCCTGAATCTGTACGACACCTACGCGGCGCAGATCCTGCCCTTCCTCGCGAGCGCGTTCTCGGTCTTCCTGCTGCGGCAGCAGTTCCTCGCGATCCCGAGGGAGCTCCGTGACGCCGCGCTCATCGACGGCGCGGGCCATCTGCGGTTCCTCTGGTCGGTGGTGCTGCCGATCTCGGTCCCCGCGCTCGTCACCGTCGCGATCCTGTCGTTCTACGCCTCGTGGAACTCGTTCCAGTGGCCGTTCATCATCACCTCGAGCGAGGCGGTCCGACCCGTCCAGGTCGGCCTCTATGCGTTCCAGGCCGAGGCGGGCTCCCATTACCATCTGCTGATGGCCGCGGCATCGTTCGTCGTCGCCCCGATCGTCCTGCTCTATCTCGTGGGTCAGCGCTACCTGGTGCAGGGCGTCGCACGAACGGGCATCCGCGGATAGCGTTCACGCGTATCTCAGCTGGGGAACACCCGGCGCTGCTCGAATGGTGGAGGAGGTAGGAAGAGACCCATGACGAGGATGCGGATCCCGACCCTGCTCGCGACGGCGGCACTCCTGCTCGGCGCCTGCGCCGGCGCGGGACCGGCCGCGACGGCGGCGCCAACGACCGAGGCCGACATCGAGATCACCGGTCCGGTCTCGCTGACGCTCTGGCACGCGCTCACGAGCGACCCGCAGAAGGCGGCGCTCGAGGCGGCGATCAAGAAGTTCAACGACACGAACGGCAAGGGCATCACGATCACGCCGGTCGTCCAGGGGAACTACACGCAGCTGTATCAGAAGACGCTCGGCGCGATCCAGGCCGGCGCGCTGCCCGAGATCGTGCACGCCTACGAGAGCCAGGTCGCCGACTACCAGAAGGCGGCCGTGGTCATCGACCTCGAGCCCTACATGAACAGCAAGACCAACGGGCTCGACAAGACGAGCCAGGACGACATCTACAAGCCGTATTTCGACACGAACCGTTTTCCGCAGTACGGCAACCAGCTCCTGTCGTTCCCGTTCACCAAGTCGCTGTTCGTGATGTACACGAATGAGGACGTGCTCGCGTCGGCGGGCATCACGACGACGCCGAAGACCTGGGCCGACTTCGAGACCGCCGTCATGAAGACGACGCAGAAGGACGCGTCCGGCAAGACGACCCGCTACGGCTGGGCGCAGCCGCTCGACGCGTCGAACTTCAACGCGCAGGTCATGTCGATGGGCGGCAACATCATGTCCGCCGACAACAAGACCGTCGCGTGGGACGGTAAGGAAGGCCTCGCCGTCCTTCAGATGTACGACCGCCTGTGGAAGGGCGGCTACGCGTACACCCCGACCGGCTTCGACTGGCAGAACGACTTCGCCGCCAGCAAGCTGGCGTTCACGATGGGCTCGACGTCATCGCGTCCGTTCATCGCCGGCGCCATGAAGACCCCCGTGAAGTGGAACGTCGGCGTCCCACCGCAGACCGATCCGACCAAGCCACGCACCGTGATGTACGGCGCGAACGTCGCCGTGCTCAAGAGCACGCCGCAGAAGCAGCTCGCGAGCTGGCTGTTCGTGAAGTGGTTCAGCGATCAGGCCCAGACCGCGGACTGGGGCACCAAGTCGTTCTACATGCCGGTCCGCAAGGCCGCCGCGAACGACGAGGCGCTCAAGAGCTACTGGACCTCGAAGGACCCGCAGGGCAAGCAGGCCTTCGACGTGATCTCGAGCTCGATCCCCGAGCCGAACGTGCGTGGCCAGCAGGAGATCCGTGACGTGATCCTCGACATGCTGACCAAGGTTACGACCGGCAAGGCGACGCCTGAGGCCGCGATCAAGGACGCGGGCCAGAAGGCGAACGACATCCTGAAGGCGAACCAGTAGCGACGACGCGATCGCGTTGACATGAGAGGGCCCCGGGTGACCGGGGCCTTTCTCTTTCAAGGAAACCTGCTTCGAACCCCCCGTGGACCGCAAACCTCTGGTTCGCCTAACTGCACTGCCACGTGAATGACGCAGCTTCGAACGCTCTTGCCATGAGGTCCCTGGGCTGCATCATCCAATAGAGCATGCCCACGTCGCCCCACATCATCTTCACGCGCTCGTCGCTGTCGATCTGCACCAGCAGCTTCCATTTTCTCGCTTCTTGCTCGAGCCTGGGATGCTTCCGGGCGATCTTCCCGCCGAGAGTCGCTAGCGCCACCTCGTATTCGACTGGGCCTTGTACGGGATGCGCGTACCCGCCAACTTGGTGAACGGGTCCAATGTCCAGCTCACCGAGCGTCTCCATGAATGCGTCGTCGTTAACGGGGTGGGCCAGAAAGCTGCGGAGATCTTCGCCGGGCAATCGGAACGCCTCGATCAAGGCTGGGTGTTCGAAGTTCGGGTATGTCGCCACCATCTCGGCGCTGAGGTCGGCTCGCGGGTACGCCTCGATCCCCGCGGGGCACGGGCGAGGGATCGCGCTCGCGTCAGCGGGGATGTACAGGACGCGGCTTCCTTTCAAGGTCTCTGGCTCTTCGAAGATGACAAGAGACTGGGCGTCGTCGTACTGGCCGTCGAAGTAGAAGAATGCCAAGGCGCCGTCTTGCGGAAGCGCGATATCCAGGCCCATCGAAACGAGCGACTCGCAGTTGATCGAGGCTACGAACGTCAGCGGGCCTTCGTCTGTCCACGTCGGCCAGACTGCGGTCTGGTCGAGCGTGGGCAGGCCCCCAAGCTGTCCTACGACCGGCTCGCCGGGAAGAGCATGCTTCAGTCGAGCAGCTGGCCGGAGCAGCGCGATCCAAGTATCTGCGACGTCCCCCGGCAGGTGTTCCCTAGCCACCCGCTCGACGGCTTCTCGCGTGGCTGTCATCTTCGCGGTAATAGCACTTTGGCCCGGTCTTAGCTGCCAGTCGCTCGCTCGACTTCTCTCGCTATCGTCAACGAGGCCGACCGACGAGCTAGAGATCGACGTCGTTGGCAAGAGAGGGCCGGCACCTTCTCTCTCTCATGACGGTTAGTCCATCGTGATGACGACCTTCGCGCGCGCCTGACCGGTGCCGACGTAGCGCACGGCCTCCACTCCCTCGCTGAACGGATAGGTCCGATCGATCGCGGGCCGGAGCTTGCCCTCCTCGATGAGCTCCTTGAGGACGACGAGGTCGGCGAGAGTCGTCTTCGCGACGAAGAAGACGATCCGCTGCTTCAGGACCCGCGAGCGCACGAAGGCGGAACCGATGCGGCTGAAGATGGCCATCCCTCCGCGCTTGTCCGCTCCGACGAGCAGGAGGATCCCGTTCGGCACGAGGACGCGTCGCATGTCGGAGACCGAGCGGTTCCCGGCGACGTCGAAGATCGCGTCGTAGCGCCCGCCGCGTTGCGCGAAGTCCTCTTTCGTGTAGTCGACGACCTCGTCGGGGCCGAGCGAGCGGATCAGCTCGAGGTTCCTCGTGCTTGTGACCGCCGTCACGTGCGCTCCGAGCGCCTTCGCGATCTGCACCGCGAACGTTCCGACACCCCCGCCGGCGCCGTTCACGAGGACCCGTTGTCCCGGCTTCACCTGCGCGTGATCGCGAAGACCCTGGAGTGCGGTGTGTCCCGCGACGCCGACCGCGGCCGCCTGCTCGAACGACGCGTTGCGCGGCTTTGGTGCGAGACCCTGCTCACGGGCCAGCGCGTACTCGGCGAACGACGCGGGTGCGTTGCCGAAGACCTCGTCGCCCGGGGCGAAGCGCGTCACGCCCGGGCCGACAGACTCGACAACTCCGGCGACGTCCACACCGCGGACAGGCTCATCCTTCTGGCGCATCAGCGTCGAGACGGCGCGGATCATCAGACCGCCATGCACGCTGTGCCAGTCGAGCGCGTTCACCGAGGCTGCGCGACGCTGTGCCAGTCCAGCGCGTTCACCGAGGCCGCGCGAACCCGGACCAGGACGCGCCCTTCGGCCAGGGTCGGTCGTGGGATCTCCCGAAGATGAAGCGCGTCGGCCGAGCCGTATCCCTCCTGGACGATCGCCCTCATCGTCTCCTTGGCCACCGCTGTCGTCGCGACCATCATCCCTTTTCCTTCCTCATCTACGAGCATTCGATCGCATCGTGCCTGGGGCATGTGGAGGAAGTGTGAAGGTCCGATCCGGCGACGGCTCGAGACGCGCCTCACCGCGGACGAGCCGCCATATGACGAGCCCGGCGGTCGCGATCATGAAGGCCGCGAGGGAGACCTGCCCGCCGCGGGTAAAGAAGGTTTCCTCGAGCCAGCCGGGCGCCTTCAAGTCCGTCTGCGCGAATCGCGTGAACGCGAAGTAGAGCGTCACGGCGAAACTCAGCGACAGCCAAACGTACGGCCAGAGAAGACGCGCGCGCGTTGCCGCGAAAGGTATGAGGAGGACGAGAGCGCCGAAGAGGTAACGCTCATGCGCCCGCGTCGGCAGGAAGTAGATGGCAAATGCCGCGAGAGCGCCCGCGGCGAGAAGCGTCGGCGTATCGCGACGCCACCAAAGTGGTACGCACGCTAAGAACAGGCCGACGACGAGCAGCGCGGCTCCGTAGACGACGAACGCCTGGTCCGGCTCGTAGAAACCACCGATGACTGACCACACGTTGAAGGCGAACAACGATGTGAAGGGGTAGAACTCGGCTGACCTCTTCGCGAGCTCTAACAGCTCCGCCGGCCCTGCACGGAACGGCGCGCCGACCGCGAGGACCGTCACCAGGCCGGCGATACCCGCGCGGACGAGCGGCCGCCACTCCCGCTGCCGAATGAGCTCGATCAATACCGACGCCCCGATGACGATGGCTCCGATGCCGAACTGCGGCTTGACCATCGCTGCGAGCGCCGCGAACGTGCCGGCGGTCGCCCATCGGCCGTATCCACCGGCAACGAGCGACGCGAAGAGTGGCAGAGAACCCAGGGCGTCCATCTGACCCCAGTACGGTCCGGCGAAGATCGGCCCGGGCGACAGCGACCAGAGTCCCGCAGCAAGGATCGCGCTCATGCGCCCGGCGTGACGCCACGTGAGCAGGGCCGCACCGATCGCGATCGCGACGTCCGCCGGGATGCTCACGGCCTTTATCGCGAGACGAAGCAGCTCACCGTCGAAGAGCGTGCCGAATACCCAGAGCACGTAGAGATACACGGGCGGGTAGTCGGGCGGGAAGTCGCGCAAATAGTCGGGCGAGTAGAAAGCCGCCGGTCCGACCTGGACCAGATGCTGGGCCCAGGCCTCGAAGGTGCTGACGTCGGCTGGAAAGCCCACAGAGCGCAGCACGAGCATGCGCACGGCGACGCCGAGCGCGATGAGACCGGCGATGGCGAAATATGCGCGGCGATCGTCGCGCGCGCCCGGCATGAGCGGGACGATAGAGCCGGTACCCTTGCGGCGCATGGGCAATGAGCGCCGCCCAGGCGACGCCCCGAACCGGGTCAGCGTGCGCTGATGCGGGCTCTCGCGGCGCGGAGCGACTTCGGCTGGCTCGTGCTCACCGCGATCGCGGCGCTCGCCGCGATGCACACCATCTTCGACTGGGCCGCCATCATCGCCTCTGGCGCGCCCATCGGATACGGCGAGGGCGCGGTCGCGCACGCGGGCCAGCTCCTCGCACGTGGCCGCGATCCGTATGGTCTCGAGCCGGCCGGTACCTTCGTCAGCGCGAATTACCCACCGCTCGCTTATGCGGTCGAGGCGATCGGCGCGACGCTGGGTCCATTCACCGCTCTCCGCGTCGTGAACGTGACTGCGTGCGTCGCGATCGCGACCGTCGCAACGCTCCGCGCGCGAGGATCGCGTTTCGCTGCGATCGCCATAGGCGGATCCTTCCTCGCGCTCTACCCGGTCGCGGTATGGGGCGGCAGCGCACGCGTCGACCCGCTGGCCGTCGCGCTCACCGCGTTTTCGGTGGTGACCGCTTCGGCGGATCCGCGCCGTGCCACCATCGCCGGTGTCCTCGGCGCGCTGGCCCTCGCGGCGAAGCCGACCGCGGCCCTTCCTCTCTTGACGGTGCTCGCGTATCTCGCATGGCGAGAGCGGCCTATCGCGATCCGCTTCGGTGCCGCGCTCGCCGCGTCGTCGCTCCTGGTTCTGGCCGTGATGCTCCTCCGCTTCGATGGCGCGGGCCTCTGGCTACACCTCGTCGTCCACAACGCCCTAGCCTTCGACGTTCGGAACCTGCTCTTCCTCGCTCTGCTCGCCACGGTGCTCATGGGCGCGTACGTCGGCGGTGCGATGTACGTGGCCGATGGCCGCATGCGGGCGTATCTGCTCGGTGCGGCGGCGGTCATACTTCTCGGTGGCCACGAGGGCGCGACGGTGAATTACCTCTTCGACCTCGCAGCAGCCTCTTGTGTCGCGCTGGCGCCGATGGCAACGCGACTACCGGGAAGGATCCCGGCGGTGTTCGCGGCGCAGCTCGTGGCGACGCTGTTTCTCGTCACGCTCGGGCCGCTTGCGCCACTTGATCTCGCGGCCTATTCAGCACGCGTCGAGACCGCCCGGACGCTTGGGGCGGGTCCGGTCTACGCGGAGGACAGCGGCGTTCTCATCGCTTCCGGCATCGAGCCCGTCATCGATGATCCCTACCTATGGGCCCGGCTGGTCGCGCTCGGCGTTCGCTCGGACGACGTCACTCCACGGATACGAGCGGCCGAATTCTCCGCTGTCGTGTCCTTTATCCCGCTTGATCAGCTCGAGGGAGCGCCGCTGTTCGAGCAGCAACTCTGGCCGCCGCAGCTCGTCGCAGCGGTGCTCGATCGCTACCGTCTCGAACGGCGCGCGGGCACGCTGTGGATCTACGTCCCGCGGTAACGGTCGGTCTGCAGACCTTGGTTAGAGGTCACCCGACGCTCCGATCCACTTGAGGTAGCGCCGAGCGGAGCGCTCGACCACGCGCTGGCCATCGCTCTGGGTCACGCGGTCCCACCAGCCGCCGTAGATCCGTTCGAACGCGTAGGGGCGCACGGTCGCGAGGATGCGGCGGATCTCGTCGGCCGGGAGCGGAATGAGATTCGGGTAGGAGCGCATGAAGCTCACCGCGCGCACATCGGGCACGACCGTGATCGTGTCGCCGACCAGCAGCGCTCCCCGTCCATCGGCGCCGGCGGCCCAATGGAGCACCGCGCTTCCCTCGAAATGGCCGCCGGTCTGGACGAGCGTGAGTCCCGGCGTGAGCTCCTTCGTCCCGCCCCACTCGACGATCGCCGGATCATCGCGCTGCACCCACATGCGATCGGCGGAGGGGATCCAGATCGGGCAGCCGCCGAAGGCGCGGCTCCACTCCACCATCACGCCGTAGAAATGAGGATGCGAGAACGCGATTCCCGCGACGCCGCCCATCGCGCGGAGCGCCTCGACGCTCGTCCTATCGACGTAGCCGAAGCAGTCCCAGAGGAAGTTGCCAGCGGGCGTTCTCACGAGCAGCGCGCGCTGGCCGATGCCGACCGCGGGCTGCGCACCGACGCCGACGAGGCCCGGTTCCAGCTCGCGTAGCTCGACGCGGTGGCCCTGTGCGGCGAGCTCGTCGAGCGTCGTCCAGGCCTGGCCACCCTGGCGCACGTACTGGCGCTCGTCCTCGCAGATCGGACAGCGCTCGGGCGCGAACACGCTCGGCGACTGCTGCACGCCGCAGGTCAGGCAGATGTACGCGGTGCCGCTCACGCGGCCCGGCGGAGCTCCTCTTCGAGCAGCCGTACGCGCTCCTCCCGTTCGGCGAGCTTCGCCTTCTCGTTCGCGACCACATTCGCGGGCGCCTTCTCGGCGAAGCCGGGTCGCGCGAGTAGGTCGCGTGAACGGCGCAGCGTCCCCTTCGCCTCGGCCAGCTCTCTTTCGAGGCGCGCGCGGTGTGCAGCGGGATCGCGCTCGACCGCGACGCGCACCTCGATCGCGCGCACCACGGTCGCCTGTGCGCCGCCGGATCCGAACGTGACCTCGGTCTGCGCGAGATGCGAGATCAGGTCGGCGAGGTCGTGGATCGCGGTCGTGTCGCCACCGAGCGTCGTCTTCACGCGCTCGCCCGGCTTGGTGCCGGCCTCCTGGCGGAGGTTGCGGATCGCGCGCACGAGCTCGAGCGTGATGTCCATGCGCTCCTCGAGCGCGACCGATCGCGTGCCCGGCTTCGGCCACCTCGCGATCACGAGCGACGGCGAGCGGTCGGTGTTCGGCAGCCGCTGCCACAGGCGAGCCGCAGAATGCGGTCGAGCACGTAGGCCAGCGTCCGAACCGTGCTCAGCGCACGCTTCTCATCGCGCAGTCCGGCCTTCGCGAGCTCGAGGTAGACGTCGGCGAACTCGCCCCACACGAACTGCTGCAGCGCGGACACGTACTCGCCGAACAGATAGTGCTCGATGAGCCGCGTGAGCTCGGCGACCGTCGCCTCGGTGCGCGAGAGGATCCAGCGCTCAGCGTGTCCGAGCGACGGATCGGTCGATCCCGCCCCGGCCGCGGGCGCGGGCGTCCGGTCGGAGCGCCAATCGCGCAGGGCCTCGGCGTTCTCGTCGATGTGGTGCAGCACGAAGCGGCCGATGTTCCACAGCTTGTTCGCGAACTCCTTCGCGTTCTGCAGCTTCGCCTCGGAGAGCGTCTGGTCGGCGCCCGCGGCGACGCCGTTCACCAGCGCGAAGCGGAGCGCATCGGCGCCGTACTGTTCGATGAAGCCCATCGGACTGATGGCGTTGCCGCTGGACTTGCTCATCTTCTCGCCCTCCACGAGGACGAGACCGTGGAGGTAGACGGTGTGGAACGGGATGTCCCCCATCTCCTCGATGCCCATCATGATCATGCGGGCCACCCAGAAGAACAGGATGTCGTAGCCCGTCTCGAGGACGCTGCCCGGGTAGTAGCGCGGCAGGTCGCGAGTCTGGTCGGGCCAGCCGAGCGTCGAGAACGGCCAGAGCGCGCTCGAGAACCAGGTGTCGAGCACGTCGGGGTCGTGGTGGATGTCGTCGCTGCGGCAGCGCGTGCAGCGCGTGGGATCCGGGCCGTCTTCCTCGGGGACCACGATCTCGTCGCAGTCGCGGCAGTACCACACCGGGATGGAGTGGCCCCACCAGATCTGGCGCGACACCGGCCAGTCGCGGATGTTCTCCATCCAGTTGAAGTAGACCTTCTCCTGATAGCGCGGGTGGATCGTGACGCGACCCTCGCGCACCGCGGCGATCGCCGGCGCGGCGAGCTGCGGCATCCTCACCCACCACTGCTTCATGACCAGGGGCTCGTCCACGGTCTTGCAGCGGTCGTGCACGCCGACCGCGTGCGTGAGCGGCTCTTCCTTCACGAGCAAGCCGCGGTCCTTCAGCATCTCGACCGCCATCCGGCGTCCGACGGAACGGTCAGGTCCCGCGAGCGGTCCCGCCGCGGGCGTCATGAAGCCCCGCGTGTCGATGACGGTGATCACGGGCAGACCGTGGCGCTGTCCGATGTCGAAGTCCGTGGCGTCGTGGCCCGGAGTGATCTTGAGCGCGCCGGTGCCGAACTTGGGATCGACGGCTGCGTCGGCGATGACCTTGACGCGGCGCTCGATCATCGGCACGAGCACCTCGCGCCCGATGAACGGTTTCCAGCGTTCGTCGTCCGGATGTACCGCGACGGCCACGTCGGCCACGATCGTCTCCGGGCGCGTCGTCGCGATGACGAGCGGCGGATCGCCCGGTTTCGGGTCGGCCCACGGATAGCGCACGAAGTAGAGCGGGTCGGTCCGCTGCACGTGCTCGAGCTCGAGGTCCGAATAGGTCGTCTGGCAGCGCACGCACCAGTGCACGATCCGGTCGGCGCGGTACAGGTGCCCGCGCTTGAACAACCGGATGAAGTGCGTCCGCACCGCGCGCTGCTTCGACGGCTCCATCGTGAAGTTCCGCCGCGACCAGTCCAGAGAGCAGCCGAGGAGACGCAGCTGCTTCTCGATCCGCGGCCGGTAGTGGTCCATCCACTTCCACATCTCGGCCACGAACTTCTCGCGACCGAGGTCGTTGCGACCGATCTCGTTCTTCGCGAGCTCGTCCTCGACCACCTTCTGCGCGATGATCCCGGCGTGGTCGGTGCCCGGCATGTACAGCGTCGGCTCGCCGCGCATGCGGTGCCAGCGCGCCATGAGGTCCTCGTAGCCGCCGAAGCCGAGCGCGTGACCGAGGTGAAGGTCGCCGGTGACGTTCGGCAGCGGCAGCATCATCACGAACGGCTTGTTCGGGTTGCTCTCGTCGGGCGTGAAGAAGCCCGAGCGCTCCCACCAGCCGTAGAGGTCCTGCTCGACGGCGGACGGACGGTAGTTCTTCTCGCTGAACGACACGACCGACTGCGGTGGATCCAGTTTCTCTTTCGTCATCGCCATCTCAGAGACCTCCTTCGTGTTTTCATCGCTGGCAAAACAAAAGGCGCTGCTCGTCCGGGACGAACAACGCCGTGGTGCCACCCGACTTCATCGCCACGCCGATCGCTCAGCGCGGTGACCTCTCGGCCGATAACGGGTGCCTCCGATCCGACTCGCGGGCGACTTCCCGTCCCCGTTGACCGCGGCGCGCTTCCAGCCGGTGACGCGCCTTCTCTATCGGTACGAGGTCGGTGTTCTTCCCGGTCGCTGCCGGTCTGAGTAGATGTTAGCGGAGGTCAGGCCAAAGACGCGCGCGAGCCTCGCGTCAGCTGCTTGTGTCGGTACATCGCACGGTCGGCCGCGTCCACCAGCGCGTCGACCGTGATCGGGCGGTCCGACGCGTCCGCGACGCCCCAGGCGATCGTGGGCAGCCGCTTGCCATCGGCGAGCGTCCCCTCGGCGATGTTGCTCGCGACGCGCCGCATCACGCGTTCCGCTGCCAGCAGCGGCGCGCCGGGGAACAGGATCGCGAACTCGTCGCCACCGATGCGCGCGACCGTGTCGCGGTCGCGAACGCCCGCGGACAGCATCTCGCCGATGCGGACGAGCGCCTCGTCGCCCGAGCCATGTCCGAACTGGTCGTTGAGCTGCTTCAGGCCGTTCACGTCGAGCACCGCGACCGTCACCGAGGCGAGCGGGTCGCCCGCGAGCTCGACGCGCAGCCGGTCGAAGAACGTGCGGCGGTTCGGCAGACCGGTGAGCGGATCGGTCGCCGCTGCGGTCTTCGCGGCCTGATGGAGTCTCGCGACACGCAGCGCGGCGGCGACCTGGTGCGATACCGCGGTGACCAGCTCCTCGTCCTCGCGGCCGAACGCCTGGCTGCGCGGGCTCTCGATGCCGAGCACGCCGACGCGCTCCTCGCCGAGCTGCAGCGGCACGCATAGGACGGATTGGATGTTCGGCGGACCGTAGAAGCGCGGATCGGTCTGCGCATCGGTGACGTTCTGGAGCTGGCCATGCTCGATCACCCACCAGCTGATGCCGACACCGCGTGTCAGCAGCTGCCCGACGTACGGCTCCGACGGGCCGACCGCCGCGCGCACGATCAGGGATTGGTGCTTGTCGTCGAGCGTCAGCAGGAAGCCGTTCTCGTAGCCCATCGCCTCGCAGATGATCCGCAGCAGGCGGCCCGCGAGCTCGTCGATGTCGAGCACCGCGCTGATCTCCGACGCCAGCCGCTGGAGGATCGCGAGCTGCCGTCCATGCGCGTGCGCGGAGGCCGCGAATTGCTCGAGCACGCCGCCCGGACCGGGAACATTCGCCATGTCCTCCTCTTCGATCGCGCCGACGCGGCGGAGATAGGCGGCGCCGTGCTGACGGTCGCGGTCGATGACGCGGAGGAACGCGTCGACGACATCGGGATGGAACTGCGTCCCACGGCACCGCACGAGCTCGGCGCACGCGAACTCGACGCTCTGCGCCTGCTTGTAGGCGCGCCGGCTCACGATGACCTCGAACGCGTCGGCCGCGGCGACGACGTACGCCTCGATAGGGACCGAGTCACCGGCGAGCTTCTCGGGGTAGCCGGCGCCGTCGAAGCGCTCGTGGTGCGCCCGCACGATCGGCACGAGGTCGCGCAGCGGCTCGACCGCCGCGAGGATCGACCCACCGACCGCGGGGTGGGTGCGCATGATCACCCACTCGTCGGCGCTCAGCGGGCCGGGCTTGTTCAGGATCGCGTCCGGCACGCCGATCTTGCCGATGTCGTGCAGCAGCGCACCGAGCTGGACGCGACGCAGCTGGTCCGACGAAAGCCGCATCTCGTCCGCGATCGTCCGCGCGAGCGCGGCGACCCGCGCGGAGTGGCTCCGGGTGTATGGATCGCGCGCGTCGACCGCGGCGGCGAGCGCCTTCACCGACGCGAGGTAGAGCTCGCGCATCTGCGCCAGGTGCTCCGCGTTCTCGAAGGCCGTCGCGACGAGGTTCGCGAGCGACTGCAGCACCGCGATGTCCTCGTCGTCGAACATCCCGGGCCGATACGCCTGGCTCGAGAGCACGCCGACCAGGCGACCGCGGCTCTTCAGCGGGACGTGGACCGCGGAGAGCGACGGGCGTTTCTCATCGCCGAAGGGCATGCCGCGGCGCTGCACGGGGTCGTCGACGCCGCGCACCAGGTAGGTCTCGCCGGTGAGGACGACCTGGCTCGTCGGGCCGGTGCCGAGCGGATAGCGCTCACCCGCCCAGACCTCGGCGCCCTCGGCCTGCAGGATGAACTCGAATTCCCTCTTGTCGGCGTCGTAGCGCGCCACATAGAAGGAGTCCCGCGCGACCAGCGCGCCCGCGGTCTCGTACGCGAGCTTCGCGATGCCGAACGGCTCGCGAACCCCGGCGAGCGTCCAGGCCAGCACGTTGAGCGCCGAGAGGCTACGGATGCGCTGCTCGCGCTCGGCCCTGACGCGCGCCGACCGCATGGCGGCCGCGGCGAGCTGCGCGAAGGCGAAGAGTCCCTGGCGGTCGATCGTGTCGAAGGTGCGATCGGGGTCGGTGGTGGCGATGCCCACGCTTCCGGCAACCTCTCCGCCGAGCATCACCGGCGCAGCCATGGCGGCGTGGATGCCGGCCTCGCGCAGCAGATCCGAGTTCCCGCTCGTATCGCCATGCGTCTCGAGCGCGTAGTCGCGGATGCTCACGACCTCGCGGCGCCGGATCACCTGCCGCACCAGTGGCCCGACGACCTGCGGCGCCGACAGCGGGGCGGCGAGCCCGAGGCCCGCGATGTCGACCGCGGTCTCGCCACGCAGCTCGGTGACGAGCACGAACTCGGTGTCGTACGCCTCGCGCATCTCCTGAGCGATCCGCCGGATCACGTCCGAGACGGCGCCGGTCTCGGCCGCCAGCTCGCGGGACACGGCTTCCACGCGGCGTGCTTGCTCGATGATGCGCGCGTTGCGCAGCGCGATGGCCGCGTGCGCCGCGAGGCCTTCGAGCGCGCGCACGTCGTTCTCGTCGAACGGACGCACCTGCAGCCGACCGACCGTGAGCGTCGCGGCGATCTCGCCCTGCACGACGATCGGTACGCCGACGATCGACCGCACGCCGATGTCCTTGATCGCTGGGACCGCGGTCGGGTCGGCGGCGTAGTCCGCCCACGCGACGGCGCGGCGCGACCGCAGCACGGCGCCGACGATGCCGACGCGAGCGGAGGCATGGATGCCGACCGCGCGCTCGCCGGTGCCCGCGCCGGCGACGATGGAAAATTCGTCGCCGCGGCGGCGGTTGATCGTCGCGTGGTGCGCGTCGACGAGGAGCAGCGCGTTGCGCGCGATGGAGCGGAACAGTCCCTCCGGCGCCGTCTCCTGTCCGATCTCGGTCGCGACGCGCTGAAGGCTGCGCGCGAGCCGCAGCGCGCGAGCGCCGCTGCGCTGCTCGCCACGGTAGTGGTCGACCGTCGCGCTGAGGATGATGAGCACCAGGATCACGACCATCGCCTCGCCGAAGATCTGCGGGATCGGTGTGGGCACGCCGAGCCCCACGCGCACGATCTCCTGGCCGACGCGACCGACAAGGTACGCCGCCCCCGTCGCGGTCACACCGTGGCGTCCGAGCCGGTACATCGCGAGCGCGCCGATCGCGATCACCACCACGAACGCGACGCTGCGCTCGTTCGGCGCGCTCGCGATCATCCAGGCGGCGGCCGCGGAGAGATCGCCGATGACGACGAACGCCGGCGTCTCCGAGAGCGGGACCGGAGCGCCGCCGCGGCGCACGTCGTCGCGCCAGATGAGGACCGACGTCGCGAGGAGGAAGCCGAGGGCGGCATACGCGAAGAGCAGCGCCGCCTGCCCGCCGATCGCGATCCACGCGACCGCGCCCACGACCGCGATCAGTCGCGCCATCAGCAGGACATCGCGTGGGAAGAAGCGGGCCATCCCGCGACCACGATAGGTTTCGCGGACGGTGGCGGGTGTCGGTCCGGTGACGGCCACCGCGCGTCAGCTCGTTATGGGTGGTGGTACTTCCGGCGCGAGCTCCGCGTCCGCGATGAGGGCGAAGAGCGTGCCGAGCACGAAGTAGTTCTGCAGCGAACGCCACGCGAAGTACAGCGGCACGAACGGCCACACCAGCGGCGCGCTTGTGACCGCGCGACGCCAGCGCGCGAAGACCACCAGCAGCGCCACGAACACGACGAGCGCGAGCGCCCCATACACCCCACGCGCGAGGAGCGGGCCGATACCCGCCAGCCCGAAGCGGATCAGCCCGATTCCGTCCGGCTCGAGTGGGCCGAGCAGCGGCGCGCTCACGCCTTCGATGAACCTCTGTGGTGCGAGGAGTAGGAACGGCAAGTTCACCACGAGCGTCACGGCGCCGGCGACGACCGCGCGGCGGACCGCTTCACGCGATCCCCAGCGCCGCCAGACGAAGGCGACGTAGAAGGGCGCGACGAACCACGCCGTCTGCCGCGCGGCGCAGGCGAGACCGAGCAGGATCGGCGAGAGCCACGACCGCCGGAGGGCAAGCCACGACGCGACCACCAGCAGGGCCCAGGTCGGGTCGATCCCCGCGAGGATCTGCTGTCGCAGGACGATCGCGTTGCCGACGATCGTCGCGAGCGCCATCGGTCGCCACGCGAGACGAAGCCGCGAGGTCGTGACGAGCCCGAGGATCAGCACCTCCGCGAGGAACACCCAGCGGACGTCGCCGAGGCCGAGCGCGACGAACGGCGCCACGACGAGGAACGACAGGGCCGGGTAGTTGTAGGTGTGGAGGACCGTGCCGTCCTCGAGATGCGTCGCGAGCTGCGGGTCCATGTGAAAACGCGCGAGCGCCTCAGGCAGATCGAACACGGCATAGGGATCCTGGCCGCTGACGAAGAGCTCGGCCGACCGATGCAGCGCCGCGACGGCGTCCGCGTGATACGGGACCGCGATGATGCATGCGAGCCCCACCAGGGCGAAGGTCGTGAGCACGAGCCCGGTCGCGATCGCGTCGCGCAGTGACGGCCGCCAGCGGGCGTACGCGAGCAGCGGCAGCCCGAACGCGATGAGGATCCCGAACACATCGTCCGGCGCGAGACCGGACGAGCCGACCGCGAGGTGGCGATCGAAGAGCGCGGCCATGACCGCGATGGCGACGATGCCGAAGCCAAGGCGCCGCAGGCGATCCGACGGATGCACCCGCGACGGATCGACGAGGACGAGGACGGTGTAGCCGAGCGCGAACATCGCCGCGATGAGGACCGGCGCGGGCAGGACGGCGACGTCAGGCGATGCGAAGAGGTCGAGCGCCGGCGTCCACAGCGCGAACGCGGCGACGGTGAACGCGCGCAGGTGCGAGGCCGTACGCCAGGTGGCCAGGGCCGCGACGGCGAAAAAGGCCGCCATCGCGAACGGCGTTTCAGCGAGCGCGCGCGCGGTCGCGACGTATACACCGGCGGTCAGCGCGAGCGCGATCCACACCGACGCGCGCGAAGGCCGCTGGAGCGTCGCGAGCATGAGCACGACGACGAAACAGCCGAACGCAACAGCGAGCGGCACGTCCGCGCCGGACCCGGAGAGAGCGCGGCGGCCGAGGCCCGCCGACGCGATGCCGGTGGCGGTCAGCGCGAGGCCGACGCGCAGCGCGACGCCCAGGCGCGGATCGAAGCGGCGCTCGACCGTCACTTCGGGACTCCGGCGGAGCGCCTCGGCCAGCTTTGGCACGCGCATTCGCTGCGGAGGCTACAAGGCGCGCCCATAGACTCGCAGGGCGTGAAGGCCGAGGCCGCCCGTCGCCCGCGTCTGGTGTGGGCCGCCGGCGTCGTCGTGATGGTGCTGGCCGGGCTCGCCGGGCTCGGGATCT
>WNGJ01009336.1_pt1 | contig 22105 bp, 17 predicted proteins | sample 5400611 | NCBI WGS metagenome assembly WNGJ01 (sample SAMN13153375, study PRJNA577476) | soil metagenome | isolation source: 40 cm soil or saprolite under Garry oak tree replicate 1 | place: USA:California | collected 2016-06-15
GAATCACACGGCCATTTTTTCCATCAATGACCGCTTCGGCGTTGCCGCCGACGTCGGTCACGATCATAGGCAACCCGACCGCCATCTGTTCCAGGATGGCATTCGAGAATCCCTCGTTGCTCCCGGACGTCAGGCATCCGACGTCCATGGCCCACAGGCAAGGCAGTACCTCGGGTACATCACCGGCAAACACCGTGCGGGCGCCCAGCTCAGTTTGAGCAGTCCGTTCGCGAAATCGTCCCAGGAGTGGTCCAGCGCCTACGGCCACAACCTTGAGTGACGGGATTGAGGGTGCCGCCTGCAACAGGCCGGCAAAAAACACATCGTGATTTTTCTCGGGACGAAAACCGGCCACCATACCTACGACGAAATCCTCCGCTGCAAAGCCGAGGTGTGTTCTGGCGTCCCTTCTTTGCTGCGCCGATGGCACGGTAAAGCGCGCGATGTCAACACCGTTGTAGATCGTCGTGATGCGGGAAGGCGGCAAACGATCGTTGGCTATCACCGCGACGCGCACTGCCTCCGCGACCACGATGAACGCATCGAAAAGAGATTTGAGCCGCCGGTTGAGGAAGAAGTGCCACGGCTTGCGCAACTGGCCGGTATCCCGCTTGCTGGAGATAAGGTGCTTGACGCCCGACAGCCGCGCGATCAGGGCGCCGTAAGTATCCGCCTTCTGGTGAAACGTCTGGACAATGTCGTATCTGTTTCTGCGGATCAGCCTGGACAGGCGCCACGCCTGAAGGACTGCATTGAGTACGTATTCCCGCCCCACGCGCACGCTGATGATGGGCACGCCGCGCGCGCGCAGGGCGTCCAAAAGCGGATTTGCTCCAAGGTCAAACGCAACGACCGAGCAACGAAACGCGTCCGCCGGCAGACCCGCAATGAGCTGCGCCAGATGCTTTTCTGTACCACCGGTCCGGTGAAAGTAATCAATGATAAAAAGGATTTCGATCCTGTCGCAAGCCATAGCGCTCTCGCCGCAAGACCACGCGTATTCCCGGGGGCGCCGCCAGTATATCCATGTTGCGTGTCACGCCCTTTGTTCTGGTCGGAATCGTCAGCGGGACGTTACAATGCCCCTTACAGGGCTTTGCAGGCGGAGCTCGCGATGTGCGGCGTCAGGGACGGCGGCTGACTCATGTTCTTTGATTCGACCGTCTATCTCGTCTTTCTGGTCCTGGTCACTGTGCTTTATTGGCGGCTGCGCTTCAGGGCGCAGAACTGCTTGCTGCTGCTCGCCAGCTATTTCTTCTACGGGTGGTGGGATTGGCGGTTCCTGCTGCTCATGGGAACTTCCACGGTCGTGGATTTTTGCGTCGCTCGAGGGCTCGACAAATTCACAGACCTGCGTCAGCGCCGCGCATTGTTGCTACTTTCCCTGGCGCTCAATTTTTCGTTCCTCGGCTTCTTCAAGTACTGCAACTTCTTCGTCGATTCGTTTGCGCAACTCGCGGCACTCCTGGGGCTGAGGGGCATTTCTACCGGCTTCTGGCAGATCGTTTTGCCGCCCGCGATATCATTTTATACGTTCCAGGAAGTCGCCTACATCGTCGATGTCTACCATTGCAAGATCAAGTCGGCAGACTCGCTCGTGGACTACGCCTTGTTCGTCAGCTTGTTCCCACATCTCATCGCCGGCCCCATACAGCGTCCCTCTCACTTGTTGCCGCAGGTGCAACGGCCGCGTATCTGGGATCCGGCCAGAGCATTCGACGGATTGATGTTGATTCTGGAAGGGCTGTTCAGAAAGGTTGTCATCGCGGATAACTGTGCACTGATCGCCAACGCCGCCTTCGGCGGCAACTTCGGCGGACCAAGTTTCATGACCGTGGTGCTCGGTACCGTCGCATTTGCATGGCAAATTTACGGCGACTTCAGCGGCTACAGCAGCATGGCGCGCGGCAGCGCTCAGTTGCTCGGCTTTCACTTCATGGTGAACTTTCGGCAGCCCTATCTCGCGCAAAGTCTCCAGGACTTCTGGCGGCGCTGGCACATGAGCCTCAGCAGTTGGCTGCGCGATTATCTGTATATCCCCCTCGGCGGAAATCGCCAGGGCAGATCCCGGACCTACGTGAACCTGCTGCTCACCATGCTGCTCGGCGGCCTCTGGCACGGCGCGAACTGGACCTTCGTCGTGTGGGGTGGAATTCACGGCGTCGGCCTCGCCGTCGAAAGACTCGTCACGGGAGAATCCGAAATTCGGGATTCGAGCGGGTTCATCGCCCGCTGGCTTCGAAGGATCCTGGTCTTCGCGATCGTGTGCGTTGCGTGGATCTTCTTTCGAGAACCCTCGTTCGCCGGGGCATTTCACCAGCTGGCGGGACTGTTTGTCTGGGAGTGGCAGCCGGTCTACGGCGTGGCGCTGCAATTTCTGAGCGTGTTCGTCGCTGCGCTGTTTCTGGTCGACCTTGGACTCGAGTCGTCAAGGAGCGAATATCTCCTCGCTGATCGAAGCCTCGCACTGCGAGTGGGGATCGGCGTGACCGCGTGCGTCTTGATTACCTTGCTCGGAGCAAATCAGTCGAATGCGTTCATCTATTTCCGATTCTAAGACACTGAATCCGACCCAGGCCATAGTGCTGCTGCTGGCGCTCGCCGGCTGCTACCTTGGCGTGCTGGAGTTGGCGGCGCGGCTGCTGCTTCCTCGTCTCAGCCAGGCGCAGCACCGGATCGTGGCCGACTACCGCGTCGCGAGGAGTTTGCCGCGGACGTGGTCCGATGGCGCGGATTCAGTGCTGATAGTCGGCAATTCACTGCTGGTGGACGGAATCGACCGGGTGGATCTGCAGCGGAGAATGCCCGGATATCACATTGCCCTGTATCCCGTCGAGGGGACGACTTACCTGGACTGGTATTTCGGGCTGCGGCGTCTCTTTTCTGAAGGCGCGCGTCCCTCGCTGGTGATACTGGCGGTGAGTGTGCGGCACGTGTTGTCGGATTCGACCAATGGAGAGGCGTTCGCGCGATCCATGATGAAGATGAGCGATTTGATGGACGTCTCCAGAGCCGCGAAGCTCAACATGATGTCCACCGGTAGCTACTTTTTCGCCAATCTGAGCGAATGGCTGGGAACGCGCGTATGGACTCGCGACGCACTGTTGGAAAAATGGCTTCCGGGCGCACCATTGCTGGCGGCCCATCTCTGGACGCGCGCAGGGGCACTGCCGGTAACGGCCACACATCTTGCGGCGGCGAGATTGCAGAAGATGCAAGACCTCTGTAATTCCTACGGCGGGGGATTTGCGCTGTTGATCCCTCCAGCTCTCAACGCCGGAGGCACTGAACCCGCGCTGGTTGCAGAGGCCGCGCGGCTCGGTGTGCCCGTGCTGCTTCCGTATAGCCCCGGTGAGATGCCCGCGGACGCCTTCGCGGACGGCTTTCACTTGAACTCGCAAGGAGCTGCGCGCTTTACTGAACGCACGGCGGTTCTGTTACGCCGCGCCTTCCCGCCTTCTCGGACGCCGCCCTGAGCTTCGCAGCCGGCGCGGCGCCCGCGAACTCTCTTGTTTCGGCAAATCCGATGTGGGAACCTGCAAGCAGCTGGTGCCTTCCAGGAAGCGCGCACGCATCGGAACGCTGGGCGCAGGTGCACGGTGAGCCCATGAGCAGTCAGGATCCGCTACTCGAGGCTCGCCTCCAACGCGAGGCACGGTTCCACGATGCCAAGTACAGCGGTGCCGACTTGTATCCGCGGCACTATGCCGCCCGGCCAACGCAGTATGTCTACACGCAGATGCGCGACGGGCTGGGGGATCTGCATGGCAAGCGCGTCCTGGAGTACGGCTGCGGAGAAGGGTGGATCACGAGGGATCTCGCGCGACTGGGTGGCCAGGTGTGCGCTTTCGACATCTCGCCCCAGGCAGCGGAGAACACCAAACGCCTGCTGGCTGCGGCGGGCCTTCTGGAGCGCTGCTCCGTCGACGTGATGCCGGCCGAGTCGCTGCTGTACGAGCCGGAATCCTTCGACGTCGCGGTGGGCTTTGCCATCATCCATCACCTTGATCTCGTGAAGGCTCTGGCGGAATTGCACCGTGTGCTCAAGCCCGGTGGTGTTGGCTACTTCGCCGAGCCGCTGGCCACAAATCCACTCATCGAGCTCTACCGACGAATGACACCACAGTTTCGGACGACGGATGAGCAGCCCCTGGTGTTGAGTCGACTGCCGTCACTCCTGTCCTCCTTCCGCTCCTTCGAGCATCGGGAGTTCTACCTGACTGCACTCGCCGCCGTTGCGATGACGTACGCGCCCGGCGGGTCACGCGTTTTCCCGGCCTTGAGCGCCCCGCTCCACCGCCTCGATCAAGCCCTGCTGCGCGCAGTCCCGAGACTTGGCGCCTGGGCCTGGTACACGCTGCTGAAGATCACCAAGTAGCCGGTTGTTTGTTGCGGCGTCGCGAGGCACACCGTAGTCGCACGCCCTGTAGGAAGATCCCGTCAGAACCTGTCGGGACACTGCGACAAAGAATTGATAACAATTACAATAATATCCGAGCGTTCCAGGCGGCGACGCGATCACGGGTGTCGGCAGGCAACGACGCCTCGCGACGTCGCCCGCCTGATACACGATGGTGCGCCAGAACAATGCCTTTAGGGCACAACGACTTAGGGGACGACGCGCAAGCCACCGCCGAGCGGCACGGATCCTGCATAATAACTGCAGCCCGCGTGTCCGAAGGGTTTCGAAACCCTCGACCCGCGCCGACCCGGGCCCGAGCCGATGGAGTTAATTAATGCAGAGCGACATGCCGCAGCACGTGTGGATCCACGCCCTTCGCGTTGCGTTGGGGGTCGTCACCTGGATCGGACTGATCGCCGGCGCCGGACCGGCGTCGAGCGCGCCCATGGTCCAGCAAGTCAGCGGCACCCTGACTCACAAGGGCACGATCACGATCAGCGGCAGTGGTTTCGGCTCAAAGAGCCACGCCGCCCCGGTGGTCTGGGACGACGCCACCGCCAGTACCATATCCGACAAATGGGACGGTGCGTGGCCTAACCTCCTCCCGGGCTTCAACACGAACTACTACAGCCCCATGCGCGGCATAACCCCCCCGCACAGCCATGACGCGCGCTACATTGCCGGGGCATACGCGGCGGCCCTTGGGGCTTACTCCGGCTACAACGTGATCTTCTTCAAGAACATCCCGCTGCAGCCTTTCCCGTCCTACGTCTACGCGAGCTGGTATCAGCGCGCCGACAACGCGTGGGTGTTTGGCGGTGACAACAACCTCAAGGCGTTTGCGTATTCGAACTGCTGCAGTCCGTATGAGATGCCCAATAACTGGTATACGGCCTACGGTCCGCCGCACCCGGGCAGCGCCACCGATGCCACCCAGTGGGTGATCAACGATGACGGTGCGTCCATGGCAAATCCCGACGCGCTCGGACACAACTTCTGGTGGGGCCCGGCGGTCAATCCGATGGCCGGCAAGTGGTCGAAGGTCGAAGTCGCAGTCAAAGTGACCAACCAGACAAATGGTTACGTGAACGTCTGGGAGAACGGCCATCAGGTCATCGGCTATGTCGGTGCTACCGACAAATACCCAGGGACGCAACGGACCATCGGCATCGGCGGATACGCCCGCGCGCAGGGATTCAGCAGCAACTGGCGGTACTTTGACGACGCCTACCTGGACACGACGCTGTCGCGCGTGGTGCTGGCCGACAAGCCGGTGCTGAGTCAGGCAACGATCATCGAGAATCAAATCCCGAGTTCGTGGAGCGACGGCTCAATCACCGCCACGGTCAACCTCGGGCAGTTCGCTCAGGGTCAGACCGCATATCTGATCGTGGTTGACTCAGCGGGAACACCCAGCGCGACCGGTCTTGCGGTCACGGCGGGCGGCACGGTCGCTACGCCGAACGCGCCCTCAGGAGTCTCAGTTCACTAGTCCGCTGCGCGCGCCGCGCCGCAAGCCAGCGACCAGGTCACCGAGCGAGCGAGCGCTGGCGGCCCACGAGTCCGTGAGCTCGGCGCGCTTGCGTTCGGCCCCCGCCTGCAGGCGCACGTGCTCCAGTCGCAAGCGCTCGAGTGCGCGGCGTATATCGGTGGCAGTGTTGTCGGTGAAAACCGCGCAATCACTGAACAATTCGACGCTCGCCGAGTTGTTCGAGAGAAGCATCGGCTTTGCGAGCGCCAGTGCTTCGTAGGCGCCGCAGACGAGACAGTCATCCATCAGCGTCAGATCCACAATCGCGTCCGCGGCTCGCAGCAGGCTCCAGTAATCAGACTCATCAAGAAAACCAGTAAAGCGCACGTTGGGTGGCACGCTTGCTGCGATACCCTGGTCCAGCTTGCGGTGATCGCCGGTAACGTACAACTCAACTTCGGTCCCCCGCACCGCCTCGAGTACCTCGGCGACCGGTTCATCAGGCGCAAAGGTGGCAATCAGGACGATGCTGGAAGCACCGTCCAGCGTCCGCGTGGATAACCGGGGGGGCACGGGCACGCGGTCCGCAAGCGTGAACGGCCTTCCGCCCTGCCCCAGGACGCGCGCAGCCAGCCGGCGGTTGGTGACGATGGTCAAGTCCGCGCGGCGAATGACCCACTGCGAAAGCCGTGCAACCCACGGCTGCCGATTGATGAACGGGATCACAGCCTCGTTGTGGGCGTCCACGATGAGCCGATACCCCAGCAGGCCGCGTACTGCGACCGCAAGCGCGGCCAGGATCAGCGAAGGATTCTGCACCAGCAGAACCTGCGGACGGCGCCGCGCCAGCAGCGCCAGTGTGCGCACGCTGAGCACCAGATACCGCAGCGGGCCGCGCAGGCCCGTTGCGAGGACCAGGAGCTCGATCTCCAATCCGGCGCACATCTCTTTCGTGCGCCGATGTTCGAACCAGGTGAGCGCGAGAGCGCCGCTCATGCGGCGAAGGTCGCGGCCGGTCGCACCTGTCCCGCTGGCGTCGCCGCGGCCTTGTGGCGGGTCGCGAACCACAGATGGAACATCAGCAGTGAGAACAGCAGCTTGCTGTGCTTGCGGGCACCCGAGAGATGCTCTGTCTGCAGCCGCGCAATCTCCGCCGCATCGAATATTCCCGCATCGGCGGCGGCTCCGGCGGCGAGGGTGTCCTGCATGAGTGCCCTGAGCGGACCGCGCAGCCACCGTGCCATCGGCGCCTCAAAGCCCTGCTTGCGATGATTGATGACCGGCGCCGGCAGCCATTTCGCCGCGACCTGCTTCAGGACGTACTTCTGATTCAGGCCGTGAATCTTCAGGTTCGCGGGTATGGTCATCACTTCCTCCACGAAGCGATGATCGAGATACGGCACGCGCAGCTCGAGTGAGTGCCACATGCTCAGGCGGTCGGTGAGCGCGAGAATGTCGTCCGCCAGGTACCAGCGCAGATCAGTCTTCAGCGCACGGTCGACACTCGTTCCATGCCGAAAGCCGTCGAACGTGTCCGTCAAAGTCGACGCCGTGGCGGCAAAGTCCACCTGCGCGGCCGCATCGCGCGAGTAAAGCCGTGCACGCTCGGACGCCGGCAGGGTGCTCATCGAGTCCTGGTAACGGCGGGACGGCGCTGCCGAGGAGGCGCGTGAGAATCTCTTCAGATGATCGACCAGGTCGCTCGAAGTCCTCGGCTCCGGAAGCCTGCGAACGATCGGATCAACGACACGTTCACGCAGCCATCGCGGCACCGCGCCATAGGTGTCCCCGAGACGTACGCCGAGATGGCGCCGGTATCCGCCGAAAAGCTCATCACCGCCAAGGCCGGTCAACGCTACCTTGACGAAGCCGGCTGCTGCCTGACTCACGTAATAGCTTGGAATCACCGAATCGTCGGCAAACGGCTCGTCGAACGCTGTAACGATATCCGGGATGATGTCCGTGACGTGGGGTTCGACATTGATCTCATGGTGGTTGAGACGATAGCGCTGCGCAATCATGCGCGCGTAAGCGCGTTCGTCGATGAACGAGGAACCGGCATCAGCAAATCCCACCGTAAACGTCTCGACCGGCTGCTCGGTAGCCGCAGCCATCATCGCGACCATGAGTCCGCTGTCGATGCCGCCGGACAGAAACGCTCCCACTGGGACATCGCTCACCAGGTGCGATTCAACCGCCCGCAGCAACCCGGCTTCCACTCGGCCGACCCAGGCGGCGGGCGTTCGCGGCACCAGCTGCGGATCCGGCACTTGCCAGTAGCAGCGTGTGCTCAGCTCTCCCCTGGGCCCGATGGTGACGGTCGTGCCGGGCGGAACCTTCGTTATGGTCCGATATATGGTCCGTGGCGCCGGAATGAATGTGTAAGTCAGGAATTGATCGAGCGCCTGCCAGTCGAGCTCCGGGCTCACCAGACCCGTCGTCAGGAGTGACTTGATCTCGGATCCGAACAGCACTCCGTCCGCAAGCTGCGCGATGAACAGCGGCTTGATGCCCAGGCGATCCCGCGCCAGCAGCACGGTTTCCTTGCGCGAATCCCATAGTGCGAACGCGAACATTCCTTCGAGGTCGCGCACCAGCTCGGGGCCCCGCTCCTCGTAGAGATGCGCGATCACCTCGGTGTCGGAATTGCTGCGGAACTCATGACCCCGTGCGCGCAAGCCCTCGCGCAGGGCCTTGTAGTTGTAGATCTCACCATTGAACACGACCGCGACCGAGCGATCTTCGTTGTAAACGGGTTGCGAACCGCCCGCCACGTCGATAATGGCGAGCCGTCTCATCGCAAAGCCGATCGTGCCCGAGTGGATCGAGCCCTCACCGTCCGGGCCACGCCGGAAGATGACGTCATTCATCGCCTGAAGCATGGCCGGCGACCAGCCCGCGAATGATACGAAACCGCAGATTCCGCACATAAAACCTCGCGGCTAACGGCTGCCCGCGTCCGCTGCCACGCGTGACGGCAGCACTCGCGCGTGCCGGCGTCCGCGGCTGTTGCGCACCGTAATCCCGGGACCCCGGCCCGAAGTTTCGCTCACCCCAGGCGGCGCCACCTTGACGGCGAGCCGCGCCGTCACCACCGACAACCCGCCGACGAAGTACCAGTACGGCTCCGAGAGGCCGAAGGAGGCAAGGCTGAAGAACAGATCAACCGCAACCACCACCAGCAGCGAGTCCGCTACGCTGTGCAGAAACCTCAAGCGCTCATCCGTGCCAGGCGTGGCGTTGACCACTTGCCGCGCTCTTTGACACGCCCGCACGAAACTCCAGATCAAAGACAACAGCAGCGCGAGCCCGATGTAACCCAGCTCCTCTGCGGCTTCCGTGTACAGGTCGTGCGACGGAAGATCCTCCCCGCGGAAGTGGACATTCGCCTCGCGGGAACTGCCGAGCCCATGTCCGAACAGCGGGCGCCGCAGGGAGACCTCGAAGTCTCCAATGACACCGCTGATCCGGGCTTGCGCGGTTGCGGCACCCGGCGCAGTGTGCGAAACGATAGAGAGGTATCGCTCCCGTTGCAGATCCGTCATAAGCGTGAAAGCGATGACGGTGCCAACCGCCGCCGCCGCCAGCAGGGGCGTGCGGTACTTGCTGCGCCAGATGACGAACAGGGACAGGAACAGCAATGCCAGGAATCCGGAGCGCGAGGCGCTGAGCACGAGCGCGTAGCACATCGCGCAGGCTACGCCGCCCCACAGGATGCGCCTCACTGTCGTGTCAGGTTTGACGAGAAAATGCAGCAGCGGCAGTGTCATGATGATGACGAAGCGGAGTCCGTTCGGGTTGATGATGTCATAGGGCGAGCCGGCGAGCCGATCCATGGACTCCCAGTTGCCGAGCGAGGTGGCTGAGCCCCAGTAGCCGGACGTCACATGCATGTAAAGAGGCTCGGGCACCCGCCATAGCTGTGTCGCCACATACACCGTGAGCAGCACCCTGAGCTTGCGCGTCGTATCCACGGTCGCGACGACGAAGAAGAAGAAGCACAGGGACTTGGCGTACGGTTCGAGGTTGTGCAGCACGCTGCCGGGCCATTCCACGAACGGAATGGTCACGAGAATATAGCCGACCAGAATCCACAGCCGCTTGGCGACGGGATCCATTCCTGCGGACGAGCCCGGCGTGGTCCGTCGCCCTCCCAGCGCGATGGCCAGCACCGTTGCGGCTGCCAGCATGAGATCGAAGTGCATCGTGCCGAGCACCTGCATACGCGCGGTGAGGTGCAGGAAGTAGCTGACGAGAAACACGCAGAACAGGTAGAACGCCGCGTTGCCCGCCCCCGGCTCCTGGGGCAAGTGCACAGCTCGCTGGATTCTTGTGTTTCTCATGCGGTCATTATGTCATGTCGACAGTGGCGCCCACGGCGCGCTCCTCAGGAGCGTGGTTCACCTATCGCCGCGTACGCCGCCAGGTATTGCTCCGCCATGTGTGCACTCGAGTAACGCCCTGACACCGCCTGACAGGCCGAGGCGATTGCTGCGCCCGAGCTGCAGTCCCCTGACATCAGGCCCTGCAGTCCGTGGGTGAGCGCCGCGAGATCGTTCGGTGCGACGAGCGCCTCGAGCAGCACGAGCGGTAAGCCCTCGGTGAGTGAGCTCATCACGAACCCCGCTGCTGCGGCGAGCAGCCGGTCCGCGCCGTCCACGTAACCCCCGAGTCGCACGATTCCGGCCAGGCGCAGCGCGGCAATGCGGTCCGCCAGAGCCTGGTGCTCGGGCCCCTCGCCGACGATCAGCAACTGGTGGGCGTCCCCGCTCTGCGAGCGCGCGCGGGCAAACGCCTCCAGCAGCAGCTTGAACCCCTTCTCGGGTGACAACCGGCCGATCGCGACCAGCGTCGGCCGACGCGCGGTGAATTCGACCAGCTCACCCGGCAGAGGCGCGACACCACCGGCGCCGAGGCCGGCGAGCCGCACGTCTCGCGGCGGGATCCCATTCTCGATCACATGCCGCCGTGAAGGGGCCACGCCCTGGAGCGCGGCGATCTCCAGCATGCAGCGCGCAACCACCACCACCGAATCGATTCTCCGCAGTGACAGCCGGTCGAGGCGTTCGTAGAGCCACAACGCGCTGAATGTACGGGCGGCTGTCCAGCCGTGAAGCGTCGCGATCATCGGGCCACGCAGCCGCCGCGGCAGCGATCCCAGCAGGATGTTCGGTTTGTAGCCATGCGAGTGCAGCACATCGGGTGCGACCTCGCGGACGGTCCGCAGCAGCGAGCGCACCACTGCCGGTGTCGGCCGGGGCGCGATGCGAATGCGTACCACGGGCAACCCCCAGGACTGTGCCATGGCCTCGAATGGGGTCTGGTCGGTGCCGGGATCGCGAATGCTGCCGACCACGGGTTCGTGCCCGCGCTGCTGCTGCTCGCGAGCCAGATACAACAGAATGAGTTCCGCCCCGTAGGCGCCCTCGCTGTGTATGAGATGAAGAATCCGCATTGGGTCACGTCTGAGCCTCAGGGCGCTCTCATCACGGCGCGCGTGTCGTCACGAGCGCGCGCAGCATGGAACGCCACGCCGGCCAGTACCCGGGCTGAAAGGACAGCGCACGCAGGTAGTCCCGGAACGCGGCGCGCCGATCCCTTTCCTCCCACAGGATGACGTTGCCGCGTCCGGTGTAGGTGTGCGCCCACGCACTGCGCGCCAGCGCCTGCTCCACCGCGCCCGGGTTGTGGTCAAGGAAATTGCGCATGATGCGGATCCCCGACTTGTAACGCTGGCGGTAGTTCTTCGACATCTGACCGGCCCAGATGCGGTAGCGCGCGGTCGGTGCCGGGATGAAGTCGAACTGGCAGTGCGCCGACAACCGCAGCCACAGGTCGTAGTCGAGGCCCATGCGGATCGTCTCATCGAAGCCGCCGATGCGCTCGAAACATCCGCGCCGCACAACCCCGGTCGAGTAGGGCACGAAGTTCTCGATCAGCAGGGGACCGCTGACCCTGCCGCGGTGCAGGTGCGTCGGCCCTTTCGGCAGCGCCCCCCCCTCGCCGTCCATGCGCTCGCAGTCGGAGTACACCACACCGACCTCAGACCGAGCGGCGAATAATGGCATCTGCCGCGAGAGTTTCTCGGGGAGCCAGACGTCGTCAGCGTCGAGGAACGCGATGAAGGATCCGCCACTCAGCGCCACACCCTGATTCATGGCGCGCGACTTGCCGGCATTAGCCTGTCGATGCACGCGCACGCGCGGATGGCCGTCCCATTGCTTGAGGATACTGGGTGTATCGTCGCTCGAGCCGTCGTCGACGAGCTGCACGTCCACGTTCCGGTACGACTGTGCGAGCACCGACTGCACGGCCTGGGGCAGGTAGTGGCCCATGTTGTAGGTGGCGATGACCACGGACACGAGGTCGCCTGCAGAACTCGCGGACATCTCAGATCCTGCAGATCGAAAAGCGGTACTTGCCCGAGCGCTCCTGAGGGATGCGTTCCACGTACTCTGCCCGGATGTTGATCCCGGGACCGAACACCGTGCGAAACTCACTCAGCAGCGCCTGCTCGGTCGCGGCGCTGAAGTCGGGCGCCCGCACCACGTGGAGCACGATGTCATCGACGGAGGGCTGCTCGACCTGCAGCTGCTCGAGCCCGGGGATCGCCGTCAGGGTCCGCTCCACCAGCGACACACCGGCGACCATCGAGCCGTCGCGGCGCTTGAGATAGTCGGCAACCCGTCCGGTGACCCGCTCCATGAGCGGCAGTCCGCGTCCGCAGGCGCAGCGGCGATCCGACGGCACCCCGACATCCTCAATGCGGTAGCGGATGAACGGCATGCCGCGATTGAGGAGGTCCGTGATGACGATCGCCCCCTCCTCTCCCGGGGCGGCCTGCGTGCCGTCCGGCCGCAGGAATTCGAGGTACAGATGCTCGATGTTGAGGTGCAGACCCTGGTGCCGCTCGCATTCACAGGCAATCAGCGCCACCTCCTCTGAGCCGTAGCGGTCCGTGACCTTGCAGCCGAATGCTGCTTCGATTACCTCGCGTTCGCTCGTCAGCAGCATCATGGAGGTGGAAATGATGCCGCGTGGCCGCAAGTCGCAGATGCGCTTCTCGAGCGCGTAGCGGGCGAGCATGTACAGCGAATGCGAATGCCCGAAGAGAATCTCCGGCGTCTCGCGCCGCCAGCGCGAGATGAAATCCTCGATCGAGCGCTCGTTGAGATCGATCGTGTCCAGATAGATGAAGCGGTCGATGAGCAGCGCCCGCAGGCGCTGCTTCAAGGTCTTGGGCAACGGCGGATTGCCCCACAGGGAGGCGATCTTCATGCCGTGGAAGCAACCCGCCCATTGATCCGAACGCAGGGCATCCGCGCTGCGGATCTCCAGCCAGTCGCGATCGAAGTAGGTGGTAAGGGCCACGCCCGTCGAGCCGCCCGTCCTGTGCTCGCCGAGCGCGCTGCGCGCAAATTCGCGCGACAGTATCTCATCCGTCGATGCGCGAATATTCGCCTTGGTGAGGAGGGGAAGTTCCTGGAACGCCGGCAGCCGGAATTGCTCGGGATCGAAGCGCTGCGCCCTGAATACGCGCTCGTAGTAAGAGGAATGAGCAGCCGCGTAACGCAGCATCTGCTCGAGGCGCTCTGCCTGGCGCGCCTTGAGGGTCTCGAGCGGCAGCCATTGCGAGCGCTCGAGCTCACGCAGGATGCGAAGCCGCCGGCTGCCGTCCTTCAGGTCCCACAGAGGGTGGAACACGTGCCGCGACAGCGAAGTCATGAGGGACATGATGGGGTCTATCCCGTTCGTGGCTGCCACAACACCTGCTTCTCGCCGCGCAGGAAGCGCAGCAGCGCGACGGCGGAAGCCCAGTTGAGGAGCAGGAAGTAATAACAGTAGCGCGCCGGCAGGAACCCGCGCAATCGTGGCGGCCCGCGCAGTGCGATAAGTGCGAGCAACGCTGCACAACACTGACCGGCCGCCAGCAGGCCATAGATCCAACCCCGCGACACGAGCAGCCAGTTGATGACCGCCGCGGCGGTGAGCGGCATGAAGCTCAGGTACCGGAGCAGCTTGTGGGACGTGAGCTGCCAGCTGAAGAGCGGGAAGCGCACCGGGTTGAGGAGAACCCGCTTGTCCCACAGCCCCCACAGGGCGCGCAGCGCCACGCGCACACGCATGCGGTACTCGGCGCCCTCGCTGGTGAGCGTATCCTCCTCGAGCACCGCCCGCGGCGCGTAGACGACACGGCGGCCCTGCTCGACCACCGCAAGCGGTAACACGAAATCCGGCAGCTGGTCGGGCCGCATGGGCCGATACAGCGAGCGCCTGATCGCGTCCACACCGCCGTCCACGCCCACGACCGAGCCGACGGCCGACTCCAATGTCCGCAGTGCATTCTCGTAGCGCATGTAGGCCGTGCAACCATCGCCCACCAGAGAGCCTTGAGGGTCGACATACAGCATCCGACCGGAAGCGTAGCCGACGCCCGGATCCGCGAAGGGCGCGACCAGCCGGCGCACGGTATCAGGGCGGTACATCGAGTTGGCGTCGGCGAACACGATGATCTCACCCCGCGCCTGTTCCAGCAGTCGGTTGAGCGCGGCCGTCTTGCCGGCGCGCGGTTCCTGCCGGAAGAAGGCGATGCGCGGATCCTGCTGCGCGAGGCGCACCAGCACCTCATCGGTGCCATCGGTGGAGGCGTCGGAGACCACCATCACGTCCAGAAGCCCGCGCGGATAATCCTGGTCGAGCTTGTTGCGAACGGTGGCTTCGATGTGCGACGCCTCGTTGTACGCCGCGATCACCACGGTAACGCGAGGCACGATCGGGGCGGCGTGCACCGGACGCGGCCGGATCGCCCGCAGCAGCGCTACGCACAGCGGGTAGCCGGCGTACGGGTACAGCCCGATGGCGAGACACACCCAGAAAATGACCTCAGCCGGTGCGAGCATGACATGGGTCCCGCGCCCCGGCTCACAGCGGGCGCGGTGGCGAGCCTGGCGGCATTCCCGGGGTCAGGGAAGGCGGCGCCGCAGGCTCGGCACCCGGCTGCGTGCTCCCCGGCGCACCCCCCATGAGCGCATAGGAAACCATCACGCCGACCTGATTTTCTGAGTAGCCCCCGGCAGAAGAGCTAAGTCTGGAGCGTGCGTACAAAAAGCGCACGGCCAGCTGCCGGCCGAGCTGCCAGCGCAGATTGGTGATCGCGTTCACCGTGTTGGATGAGCTGCCGAGGGCGAACTCCTGGCGTTCGAACTCCACACCAACGTCCCAGTTGAGCACCGGGCTCAGCTGGCGTCCGAGCAGCGCGGTCGCGTCCTTCACGTTGCGGTCAGCGGTGGGATCGATCTTATAGTGCTCGCGGATATCGAGGTAACCGAGGGTGAGATAGGTGCGCGCTGCCTGAAATCGCCAACTCGCGCCCAGCTCGCGGTCCGTGAAGGGATCACCCGAGGTCAGCCGATTCGCGGCGGTGGTCGGCACCGGCTGATCGAGGTTCAGCCGCAACAGGTTGGCGGCGTCGCTAACCTGCTCGACGGCGTGCAGCGACAAGCGCGAAGACGGTGAGATCTGGCGCGACAGTTCCACGCGCCAGACGGAGCCGCTGGGGACCTGGCTCTGCGGGAGCTCCCTTGGACCACGTAGTGTACCCACGGTGACGAGGACGACCTCATGCACCCTGGTGTAGCCGCCGGACACATCCAGCAGGGTGCGCGCGTCACCGACCTTCAGGCCGACCAGCCCCTGATCCTGCCTGAAATCGTTGTTGTCCACCTGGTCGGTGAAATCCACCTTCTCATGCGACCCGGTGAGGTAGGCGCTGGAGTTGCTCGAGAACGCGTGGCTGAGGGTAAGGTCGCCCGCGTAGCGGTGATTGTCGATGTTCACGTACCGCGGTGACTTCGAGCTGCTGGAGAGGTAGGAGTAGGTGCCGTTCAGCGTCAGCGTGGTGCGCAGTGTCGGCCGCAGCGTGAAACGCGGCCCCGTTGTGAGGTAGTTGAGGCTCTCGAGATTGTCGGGTGTGACCGGCGCGAACGGGTCGATGACGGTCTGGGTGTATGTCTCCCGACCGGTCCACGAGAAAAGGCCGGGCACGATCCCAAAGCTCCCCGTCCCATCGAGATAGCCGAAAGGCTGGGTCTGGTAGTCCGAGGGCAGGTACTTCACCAGCGCGATGTCTGAGGACAGGCGGTAGTCGACGGTAGATGAGACCGGCATCGGCTTCCAGATAATTGCCCCTGGGGGCGTTGGAGGCCTGGTTGAAAAACAGATTCTGATTGGTGAGGGGCCCGATCTGGGCCGCCGCCGGGAGCGGGGCGAGCGCCAACACAAACCCGATCAACCGGTGGCCGCGGGTGAGCGGCCCCGTCCCCTGTCGCCTGTTCATGTCACACGCTCCTTCGCGTGGCTCAAGCGCTGCTGGTTTTCTCGCGCGGCCCTGCGCTGCTGCCGTACTCGTAATAGTACCCGGCGTGCGGGTGTTTCATGCTCTGGTTCAGTACCAGGGAGACCGGCTTGCGTTCATCCAGACTCTGGAGAACCTCGAGTACCATATGCTGAGGGGTCTGATCCGCTCTCACGACGATGAGAATCTGCCCGAGTACGTGCGCCAGCGCATGAGACTCCGTCGTCAGCAACAGCGGCGCCGAGTCGAACAGCACCAGTCGCGTCGCATCGTGGCCGCCCAGGAGAGCAGCCACATCGCGCATCCTGGTGCTCGCAAGCAATTCGGTCGGATTGGCCTCCGGCCGGCCCGCCGGCAGGAACGACAGTCCGGGCACGTCGGTTGCCAGAATGGCGGAGCCCGCAGACACCCCGGGGTCTTTCACGACGTCGAGGAGTCCGGGCTCGTTCTCGACGCCCAGGATCCGGCTGATGCGCGGATTCACCACGTCGCCATCCACCAGCAGGACCGTTACATCCTCCTCAAGCCGCATGCTGAGAGCGAGATTCAGCGACGTGAAGGTCTTGCCTTCGCCCGGCACTGCGCTCGCGACCATGATGAGATTGCCCTGCGGGACCCGCTCCACACCGCGGCCGAGTGCGCTGTTGATCAGCGGCCGCTTGATGTGGCGGAATTGCCGCGCCAGCTCGCGCTCCTGATGAGAAGGTGGCAGGAGCCCGGCAATGCGTAACGCGTCCTGATTGATGACGATGGTACGGGTAGAGGCGGCCGCAGCGTTGCCCTCCGCGGCGAGCTCGCGCCGTCGGGCAGCCCCGCCGGAGCCGGAGGTGCCGGCTGTGCCGCGCGCGAGGGCGGCAGCGCCCGCGCGCGATGCCTGCAGCCTCTTGATGGCATTCTCGATGACACTCATGCGATGCGTCCGTGCAGGAAGTGCGAGGCAGCGCTCTGCGTCAGCAGCATCATTGCTGCCACCGCCATCAACACGGCGACTGCCATGGAATACACCCATACGGCGTGCCGCGCCAGCGCCTGGTGCCTTTCCAGCCACGTCATGCTCACGACGCCCAGCACTGGAAGCTGCGTGAGCTCGCTGAGCTGGCGCGCGGAAACAAACACCGGCCGGAGCTGGTGCATCACGTAAGCTGCGCCGATGCCGGCGGCGAAGCCCCCGAGCAGCACCACCAGGATGAGCCGCACGCGGTCGGGGGAAACCGGCTTGTCGCTCCCGGTGGGCGGATCGACGACTTCGAAACGCACCACGCCGGTCGCCTCCGCCTTGTCGGCGAGTTTCGCCCGGTTGAGCCGCTCCGCCAGTGCCTGGTACTGGCCCCGGGTTACGTCGTAGTCGCGGTTGAGGCGCGCGTACTCCGCTTCCACTGCGGGAGCAGTGTTGATCATCTTGCGCAGCTCGGCGATCCTGCCTTCCCGATCCGAAATCTGCCGGCGCGACGCGGCTGCTTCGACCTCGGCCTGGCTCAACTGCAGCTTGATACCCTGGTACACGGGGTTCGAGGCAAGGCCGCTCGCCGTGATAGCCGCCTGATCGCCGCGCCTCACCGCCGCGATCTCGACCTGCTGGCGCTTCTTGAGATCCTCAAGCGTGCGGCGGGCCGCAATGACGTCCGGGTGCTTGTCCGTGAAGCGCAGCAGGAGCTCATCGAGCCGCGCCTGGGTTTCGCCGATCGCGCTGGACGTGTCCGTGGCACCCCCGCCGGCCGCACCATTCCCCCTGCCCGACGCTGAGCCCATCAGGGGCACCTCGCTGGAGAGTTGCCGCTGCAGCTCGTCGCGTTTCTGCTGCGCGACGGTGAGGGCGAGACGGTCCTTGTCGAGGGCATCCGTTGCCGCGTGCAGACGCGTGAAGTAATCGCCACCGGTGGCGCCGGGCACGAGTCCGGCGTTCTGTCGCTTGAAGTCGGCCAGCCGGCTCTCGGCGGCCGCCAGTTTCTTGTCGTACTCGGCGATCTGCTGCGCCAGGAATTGTTGCGCCTGCTCCGATCCCTCCTGGCTGCCACCCAGTGAGTTGGCGAGAAAGAGCCTGAGCAGCTGATCGACCACCCCGCGAGCGGTGCGCCGGTTCTGGTCCGTATAGCTAATCATGTAGAGGTCGGCGGGCTGATTCCTCTCTCCGGTCGCCTCGACCTGCAGACGCTTGCGCAGACCGTCGATGATCGTGGCTTGCTGCTCCGGGCTCGCACCGGCGTAACCGGGCATGGCCAGGCGCGCCACCTTCTGGAGCTGCGGCCCGCCGAGCAGCGCCTGGCGTACCACCTCGGCCTGGGATGCGATATTCGACTCGACGGCAATGCCCTGGGTGACCTGGCTCAACCTCGTGCGCGTGTCGACGTACACGCGCGCCCAGGCGCTGTAGGTGTCGGGCATCGCCAGCACGACGAGCCAGCCGATGAGGCACACGATCCAGGCCACCAGCATGGCGGTCCAGCGGAAGCGCCAGATGCCGCGGATCTGTTCGAGAATGAATTCGAGGGCGGCGTTCATGAGCAGATTATCGGCATCAGAATATCGACTGCGGCACGACCAGCACGTCGCCGGGCTTCAGGGGCACGTTCTCACTGACGTCGCCACTGTTGACGAGGTTCGCAAGCTTCACATGGATGGTGGTCTGCTGGCCGTTCTGCACGCGCACGATACGCGCGCGGTTGCCGGAGGCAAACTGCCCGAGACCGCCGACCGCCAGGATCGCATCCAGCACCGTCATGCCTTCGCGGTACGGCAACGCCTGGGGATGCACGACCTGGCCGACGACTTTCACCAGGCTGAAAGCGCTCGCCGCGGTGGTCACGATGATGTTGACCTTCGGGGAGCGGACGTATTCGGCAAGCACGCCCTCCATGTCGCGGGCGAGCTGCGGCGGGGTTTTGCCTACCGCGACCATGTTCTCGACCAGCGGTGTGGAGATCTTGCCGTCGGGACGCACTGGAACGGTGACTGACAGCTCCGGGTTGCGCCACACGAACACCTCGAGGGTATCGCCGGGACCTATGATGTAGTCGTTGCTCACCGCCTTGGCCGCCGCCTGGCTCGGTGTCGGCGGCGATTGCAGCGGCAGGCTGGATGTGCAACCGATCATCAGTGGGGTGAAGGCCAGCCATCCTGCCAGCAGCACGTGCGAAGGTCGCATCGAGGTTCCCTGGGTCAAACGTTGAGCCTATCAGAAAGCACCCGAACGCGACCCGTTTCAACTGTTCGACGGGCGCACCCTTCCTGAGACCGTCCGATCGGAGGTTGGTTTTCTCCCAAACGCGACGTCGAGCTTGGCTGGCGCTTCCGCCCATCCCCGGGCCCGCGAGTCAACACGCCGCCGCGGGCCTCAACGCCGTCAGACGGTTCCGCTCGCGACGAACTCACGCAACCGCCGCCGCGCATCGTCGCAATCCCCCGCCGTGCCGCATGCCGTCCGGTAGGCGATCAAGGCGGCCGGCGGATTCGACACGGTCGCGTTGATCCCGTACCAGAGCTGCGAGGCGAGCGGTTTGACAAAGTCCCGTCCCGCGGTCTCGTAGCGATACCAGATGAGGGAGCGCATGCCTGAACGATCGGCGACCTCGCTCTCGCAAAACGCACCGCTCGCGGTGTCGATGACATCCTCGGAGCGAAGGCTCAATCGCTTACCCGTGATGGTGGTCCGCATGCCGATCAGCTTCGCTCCCTGACGCTGAGTGCCGTAGGCCACCCTGAATACCTCTACGCTGTCGCCGCTGGTGTTGGTATACGCGAATCGTTGTTCCTGATCCGCCCCTGGGAATGCCGGCCGCCAGGAAGAGAGCGTGTCAGAGGGCGCCGACGACCAGGGCGCGCGCGCGCTTGGGGCCGGTGCGGCGCTCACGGCCGGCGCCGGCTGCAGGGCGCGCAGGGCCCAGCTCACGGCGGGCAGCGCCACCAGCACCAGCACCGTGGCGGCGAGCCCCGCGAGTGGCGCAGGCGGACCGGGGGCAACGGGTTGCACAGGCGCATCGGGAGCGGGCTCGGGCGGCCCGAACAGCGTCGTGAGCCCGAAAAAGAGGACCAGAGCCACCGCGAACACGCCCCAGCCGAACCAGTAGTGACTCACCCTTACGAGGTAGCTGTGCATGTCGGTGAGGTAACCGGCCTCGATGACCGTATAGACGCGCACCCAGTTGGCCAGCAGCGCGAGGAGCGCCATCAGCGCCACCTGCGCGATGCGCACTCTCCACGGGTCGCGCCGCAGCTCACCGTGCAGCGTCGCCACCGCGAGTCCCACGATCACGAAATGCAGGCCGCTGCAGCCCTCCTCGATCACGAAGGAGCCGTTGGGGATGTGGATGGTATTGCCGGAGACCAGCGCCTTCGGACCGGTGAGCCAGAAAAGCCCGCGCAGGACGAGCACCGTGAGCTCCTGCAGAGGGTTGCCGAGCTGTGACCAGGACGGCACGGCGAAGTAGAAAAACGCCACCGGGAAAGCCAGCAGCAGTCCCATCCGCAGACCGAACGCCGCGGTGACAGCCAGCCAGAAAATCGCAGGGAATACCGTGACGTGCAGATCCTGGATGCTGGCCCGGTAGCACACCAGCCACGCGAGGATGCAGCCGCCGAGCCCGAGCAGCGCGACGGGCCGGAATCGTAGCGGCGCGACGGCAATTTCCCGCCGCGACCGCAGCACCAGCCCAAGACACACCGCCAGCACCAGCCACCCGTGCGTGTAGGTGATGTTCGCGAAGTCCCGCCACTGCCCGTAGTAGACCGCCGGGCTTGGCCAGTAAACGAGCGCGACGAGGAGCGCCAGGGCCAGGATCATCCACAGACGCGGGAAGCGGGTGAAGCGCATCCTCGCGATCTTACGTCGTCGGGACGGCTGACCGGCGCACGCCCGCCGCCGCCGTGATCTGAATCACGGTCGTGCGCGGAATCCGCGGGTGTTGGGCTACCCGGTCGTCTTACTGACGATGTCCGACAGGTCGCTCTCGACGCCGGTGCTGGCGACGGCCCTGATGGCGAAGTACCAGGTACCCGGCGCCAGGTTGTCGATCACATACGTCTGCAGGCCCACGCTGGTGAGCTGGATGGTGGTGCTCAGGTTGCCGGCACTGGTGCCGTAGTAGATGCGGTAGCCCGCGAGGTCCGTGAGTGCGGCGCCGTCCGTGTTAGTGGTGGGTGCCTGCCAGGAGAGCGTCGCAATGCCGCTGGTGGGTAGCGGGCTCGGGGGCGGCGGGCTGGCGGCGGGCGCGCTGGCGGGGGCTACCGTAGAGGCTGTGGAGGCGGTCGGATCCTGGTTACAGCCCGCCAGCACACATGCGGCGGCGAGCATGAAGACGCCAGTCAATTTCACTGCATTCAAGGCGCAAACCCCCACCCCGGGGCCCGGTGCAACCGGGCCACCGCTGTCGTGTTTCAGTAAGAGCCGCATCCGGCGGACAAGCGGGCCGCGGAGCAGCAGACGGGGTAGGTAAGTGCAAGGTACGTGCCGTCTTGATTAACTTATTAGATTTCAATTTGTTAGATATCAAACGCCCCTCCCTGGCCGCCTCCGGCGGGCGTAGGACCCACTCCCACGTCGCGGCATGCCGACGCCTCGGGCGCAGCCTGAGCGCTTTCATGCCCTAACTTATTGATCTTGACTATGAAAAGTGCCGTCGCCGCCGGCAGACATACGTGTGGCGGAAAGGCGGGCTACGTCACCTTTAGTCGACTTGGCGCGGGAGGGTTATGTCGCGTTGCACCCTGTCGGTCGCCCGCACTTGCTAGGCTTGTGACGCGGTTCACGTCGGCCGGGCTTACGGTCCAGAGCGGCAGCGGAGGCGTCTTAAGTCACACACACGTTGCAAGTGCCTGGCAAGGCTAGAGGGATGCAATCAAGGCACGGCGTTTGCTTTGCACATAAGGCTGGTATGGACACGAT
>WNGJ01007178.1_pt1 | contig 22098 bp, 22 predicted proteins | sample 5400611 | NCBI WGS metagenome assembly WNGJ01 (sample SAMN13153375, study PRJNA577476) | soil metagenome | isolation source: 40 cm soil or saprolite under Garry oak tree replicate 1 | place: USA:California | collected 2016-06-15
TTGGACAGACCGAGCAGCAAGAAAAAGATCGTCAGCACCATGATCGTCGGCGTCACGATGCTTTGCCGAGGAGGCTGAACGCCGTTGATGTGTCGGTCCGCCGCGCTGGCGTCGGGGATACCGACCACGACAAGCAATAGCGCCACCAACGGACCCACCGCGCCGGCGACGATCAGCGCGCCAAGGCCTCCGGTCGTTGCAACGAGGGCGGCCATGATGGCGGGTGCGACCGCGCCGCCAAGGAAACCGGCGAAGGTGTGGATCGAAAACGCGCGGCCCATCCGCGCTTCATCCATATGGGCCGAAAGGATCGCATAATCGGCCGGATGATAGACGCTGTTGGCGAGCCCGAGCAGCACAGCGCTTCCGATCAGCCAGGGGTAGCTCAAATGCAGCCCGAGCATGATCAGCGCAATGCCGCCGAGCGTGAGCCCCATCAGTAGCACTTTGCGGGCGCCGATATGATCGGCGAGATAGCCGATCGGCGCCTGAGTGAGACCCGATACGACACCGAAGGTGGTAAGGGCGAAGCCCAGTTCGATGTAGCCGACGTCGAGTTGTTCTTTCAGGAACGGGAACAGCATCGGCAGCACGAACAGATGGAAATGGCTGACCCAATGCGCCGTCGAAATCGCAGCCAGGGTGCGCAGCGAAGTGTCCGTCTTCGTTTGCTGCGGTGCGGCCAGAACGTCGACCATCGTTGAATAAAACCCCGCTTAATTGGTACGGCCCGACAAGGCCGGCCGAAACTATCGGAAGTTCGTTATTTGTCCATGAATACCGTTGCATAGCAGCCTTCGCGAACAGCGGTGGAAATAGGAACCGCCACTGAATCCGGAGGCGAACCCAACCGAGACAACAGGTGCGCGCGTGCCCTCGACGGCAAGCGCGCTGGTACCGTTGAAGGCAAAGAATTTCTGCTTAGTTAGGCCGCGCCCGGGCTAGAGTGGCTGATCGTCGTCGCCATAGCGGTCACGCTTTGGCGTGGCGATATCGCCATCCTCGATCTCGTCGTCGTCCTGGATCGGCGCCGTCGGCGATTTCTTCGATTTGGCGTCGTCCTTGCCGGGATGTTCGCTCTTTTTGCGGATTCCACCCATGGTATTCCTCTAAACGTATTCCTCTAAATCGATTCCGCTCAATTGAATAAATCGATCGCAAATCACTTAGGTACAATAGCGTTCGATCTCAATCCCACCTCCTTTGACGGAGATATTAGCGGCTGTCGGATAATCTTTCCTGCCTTTTTGCGGTGTTCAGTGTAAAGGGAGGCGCAACCAGGAGCCAAACATGAAAAAACCGAAGATCGAAGCCGAAGAGCAGCAGCCGCGCAAAGTCGTTCGCGCCGATAAAGCGCCGACCGAGGGCTACTCGCTGGTGGTGGACGGTCACTTCAAGTCGCACCATGATACAGTCGAAGCCGCCGAAGAGGCGGGCATGGCTTTGAAGAATCAGTACCAGATGCTTCAGGTGCAGGTTTACGATGCCGCGACCAAGACGCGATCGATGATCGAATGGCCCGCGCCGGTGTGACCGGCATCGTGTGCGCTCCGGTATCGCGTGCCCTTTAAGTCCGGCGTCCGCCGCTTTGCTGCCCGGCCAGCCAATCCGCCAATGCGGGGCCCTTTTCTCCTGACTTCTTCGGCTTGGCGCGCGTCTTCTTGGACGCGGCCGCCGGGCGCGGAGGCTCGGCAGCTTCGCGGGCAAGCCTCAACGCTTTCAGCTTCGCCATGTTATCGAGCACGGCTTTCGCCGCGACATCGCGCTCGTTCTTGCCGCTCTTGGCATCGTTGGCTGCGCGGGTAGCCTTGTTGAAGCGCGCGTCGGCGCGGTTGCGATCTTCCTGTGTCATCTAAGCCAACTTCTTTTTCTTTGGTTTGGCCTTGGCCTTGGCTTCCGCCGGCTTGTCACGATCGGCGGCTTCTTTCGCCAGTCGCATCGCGCGCAGGGTCTCGGTGCGTTTTCGGATGGCGATGTCGGCTGCGGCAATTTCGGCCATGGCCTTGATGCCTTCGGCATCCTGCGCGAGCTTTCGGTTCAGCCTGATCTCTCTCAGTTCGGCCGGGCTTTTCGGTTCTTCATCCATTGCATACCTCAAAATTCACGGCGCATCATCCGGCGGCTGCCTCTTTCCCGAACTTAGCACGCCTTGGACCGCCAAAGGGGCATCTTTAGGCCTGTAACGGCCGGAAAGGCGTCCTTTTCATGCCGAAATCAGCAATCGTGGTGAAGGGCGAGAGTTCCCTCGCGACCGGATCAAACCGGTCGCGAGGGAACCAGGATTCGGTCAGAATGTCGCGCCGGCCTTCACCATATAGGTCCGGCCCGGCAGCGGATAGGCGTTGAAGCGGCCGTCGGTGAAGGCGCTCGCAATCGCGTAGTCGTAATAGAGCGCGTTAAGCACGTTGTTGACGCTCAACGACCAGAAGAACCGGTCATATTCACCGCTCAGCTTGAAGTCGACCGTCGCGCTGGCCGGAATCCGACGCTGGGTGTTGGCTTGGTCATTGTCCATGAACCGTTCGCTCCAGCCACGCACCGTCGCATCGGCGACGAGATACCGCTGCCAGATATTCCAGCTGACGCCGGCATTGGCCGTGTAGCGGGACACCAGCGGAACGTCGTTGCCAGCAAACGGGCCTTCGCGAAACACCGCGCGGGTATAGGCCACGCCGCCCCGCAACAGCACGCTGTCGCTCACGCGCAGCGAGGCGGTGGTCTCGGAGCCATAGCGGCGAGTCGGGTCGAGATTGACGTTGAAGAAAAGCGCTGGGATGAAATGGATCTCGTTCTCAAGGTCCATATTGTAGATGCTCGATTGCATCTCGAACATTCCGGCCTTGATGCGGAAGCCTCCTTCGACATCGTGGGAGGTTTGAGTCTTCAGCTTGAAGTCACCGGGGAGAGCATTGAAGAAAGGGTCAAACGCGGGACCGGAGGATAATCGCTCATCGACATTCGGCGTCCGGAAGGCGCGCGCGGCGCGGCCAAATACCGAAAAAACATCGTTGAGGCGATGTTCGATGCCAATATGCAGCGCATATTGAGTTTCGTTGGTATCCAGCGGGAGATTTTGAGCGCTGCAAGTGAAAAATAGCGCGCAATTTGGCGGATTATTAAGGGTATCCCTTGCGCTCAGAGCCGTGTTCTGAACCCGGGCGCCATACGAAAAATCGGTCGACGATAAAAGTCCGATGGTCTGCTGCCAGTAGCCAGCCAGTGTTCGCTGCGAGAGGTCATAGACGTGAATCGGAGGTGTGCCCTTGGATTGGGGCCGTTCCGAACGGTAAGTCGCGTCGTAGTAATCGATGCCTGTCAGAATGGCGGAGGGGAGTCCGAACATCGGATTCTTGATGCTCAGACGAGGTGTGATCGACCACGTCTGCAGGTGGGTGTCGACGTAGTTGAAGGGAATCGTAGGCAGAGTGCCGAAGAACCCGGACTGCTGATTCTTGTCCCGCACGCCGCCATCGACAATGAGGTCGGCGCCATTCCACAATGTCTTTGTGAAGCCAGCGGTGGCGTTGGCTCCCTGCTGGTTGCCGTAGTCAAACGGGGTGTTGGTGCCGCGGCGATCGGTTGCGAGCTGGTTCAATCCGATGGACGGATCGACCGTGCGGCCGCCGGGAAATCCCAGTTTCTGATCGTCGCCGGAAAGGGTTAAGAACGCGGTGAGATCGGGCGTGGTGTAGTTGACGTTTCCGATACCGTTGCGCTGATCGAGGGCGTTGTTGACCCGATATCCGTCGGACTTGATCGCGTTGCCATAGAAGGACGTCGACCACGGTCCGGAATTGGTCGCCACAGATACATTTGCCAGACGCTGGTTGAACGAGCCGACCCCCGCTTCACCGCGGATCGCAACCGGCGGGCCGCCGACGCTGTTTTTCAGGACGATGTTGATGACGCCGCCGATCGCATTGTCGCCGTAAAGCACGGCGCCGCTGTTGCCACGGGTGATTTCGATGCGTTCGATCGAATCGCGCGGAATGGTGGAAAAGTTCACGCCCTGTATGTCGATGTCATTGACCCGGCGTCCGTCGATCAGCAGCAGGGTGTTGGAGGTGGAGAACGCGCCAAATCCGCGGAGGTCGACACTGGTCCTCGCGCCGTTTACACCGCCGAACAGGCTCGTCAGTTGTACGCCCGGAGTTTGCGCGATGATCTCCTGCAAGGTTTGGGCCGGTGAACGCGAAATATCCTCCGCCGTGATAACGGCCGAGGATGCGCCAACGATACCGTTGAATTGCGGGACGGTCGTGGCGCCACTGGTCGGCGATACGGTCGGGCCCGGTGCTGGCGCGACGCTCGTGTTGGTAGCTGGCGCGACCTTCGGCGCTACGCGGCGCGAACCCGATCCCTCGTCGCTTACAAGTTTTGCCCGGGTTCGATTCTGATGCCCGGCCGGAGAGACCACGATTGGCGGTAGCTGATCGGGAGGAGATTGCTGCGCTTTTGCGGCAGAAATTCCCAATGAAAAGATTGGCACAAAAAAGCTGGATGCGAGCAGAAAGCTGCGACGGCGCTGCGCGGCAACGATGGCGGAAAACATGACTTGGACCTCGGTATGACGTCAGTGGCACGTCACAGCGAACCAAGTCCCACCATGTGCTGTTGCACCACTGGTGAAGCTAATGCCTGTACTCCCCGACCGACATCTTCGCGTGTGACCACGGCTGACGGCAGGTCTCCTGGCTCGCGGGTCGTTACCCTTCATCGCCTTCCCAGGACCGAGTTTCCCAGTGGCATCTGACGAAAGATTCACCGCTTACAGTTGCGGGGGCAGCCGCGGCATTGGGGAAAGTATCCCCGCACCGCATTCCCTTTTGATCCCCAAATGAGGGAACCGTCGGGAATTATGCTAGAAGTTTGTCAAGATCGGAGTCAATCCCATCCTTGCCCAGCACGGTGCGCGCGCGATTTAAACCGGACGGGTGCGCCCTTCTTGCCGCACGAGGTTGCGGCCTGAACGCGATCATGGACCGGCACGGCGCAGCCGGTCGAGGACGATGGATGAGTGGTCCGGACGTCATCGCGACGGCTGATATTGCCGCAGGCCGGCGAGCGAGCGTGACCGTAGCGCTTGGCACTCTCGTCGTATTGCTGGCGCTGCTCTCGCTTGGAATCGGGCCGGTGCGGCTGTCGCCGTCGACCGTGATCGATGCCTTGTTCGGCGGCGGCAGCGCTGTGCAGCAGGTGATCGTGCGCGAAATCCGGTTGCCCCGCACCATTCTGGGATTCACGATCGGCGCCATGCTCGGGTTGTCCGGCGCGGCATTGCAGGGATTGCTACGCAATCCCCTGGCTTCGCCCTCGCTGTTCGGCGCGCCGCAATCGGCGGCGTTTGGCGCGGTGCTGATGATCGCGCTGGGCCTTGCCGATGTTCGATCCTATGCGCTTCCGGTGGCGGCGATCGCCTTGGCGTTCGCCTCGGTGTTCGTGCTGCTCGCGATCGCCGGCCGCAACGCCGCACTTTTGATTCTGATTCTGGCAGGGCTTGCGATCTCGAGTCTGGCGGGAGCCGCGACCGCGCTGGTGATGAATCTATCCCGCAATCCCTTTGCGGCGCTTGAAATTACGTTCTGGCTGCTCGGTTCGCTGGAGGACCGCAGTTTCCGCCATGTCGTGCTGGCGCTGCCGTTCCTCGCGGCGGGCGCGGTCATTCTGTTCCGCCAGCGCAGCGCTTTTCGTGCGCTGAGCCTCGGCGAAGAGACCGCGCAAAGCCTGGGCGTCGATGTCGGCCGTCTGCGGCTCACCGTGATATCAGGCGTCGCGCTCGGCGTCGGCGGCGCGGTGGCCGTTACCGGCACCATCGGTTTCATCGGCCTGGTCGCGCCGCATCTGATGCGGCCGCTGATCGGCCATGATCCGGCACGGTTGCTGTTTCCGAGCGCGCTCACGGGTGCTACGCTGCTGCTATTAGCCGATATCGCGGTGCGTATCATTCCATCGACGGGCGATATCAAGGTCGGCGTGCTGACCTCGATCATCGGCGTGCCGTTTTTCCTTTACCTCATCATGCGCGAACGCCGCGCGCTAAGCGGAGGTGTCGCATGATCGTGGCCACGCTTCTCACCGCGCTTGATCTGAACGTCAAGTTGGGCAACCGGGTTGTGTTGAACGATATCTCGCTGGCGTTATCGTCGTGGCACCTGGTCGCGCTGGTGGGACCGAACGGCGCCGGCAAGACGACGCTGTTGCGCGCGCTGGCGGGACTTATTCCTTCAACAGGCGAGATTCACGTCCAGGGGGAGGCCTTGTCGTCGCTCACGTTGCGTGAGCGCGCGCGACGTTTCGGCTATCTGCCGCAGGGCCACATCGTGCACTGGCCGCTGCCGGCACAGGATATCGTGGCGCTCGGCCGCTATCCGCATGGGGCGACCGATCCGGCACGATTAAGCCCAGCGGATGCCGAAGCGGTACTGCGGGCGATGCAGGTAACCGATGTCGTGCAATTTGCTGCGCGCCGCGTCACGGAATTGTCCGGCGGCGAGCGCAGCCGTGTCGCGTTGGCGCGCGTATTCGCGGTGGAGGCACCGGTCATTTTGGCGGACGAGCCGACGGCTTCGCTCGATCCGCGTCACCAGATCGATATCATGAAGAACCTGCGCGCGGCTGCCGACAAGGGCGCGCTGGTCATCGTAGTGACGCACGATCTCGGGCTGGCGGCGCGGTTTGCCGATACCGTTCTGGTGCTGTCGGAAGGCCGTCTGGTGGCGCAGGGCGCTCCCGCCGAGGCGCTCTCGGAAAAGATCATGGGCGAGGTGTTCCGGATCAGCGCCTATCGCGCCGAGCACCAGCACGAGGCCGTGATCGTGCCATGGGCGGAAATTTAGAGATCCGAGGGTCTGCTCACCCCGTCAGCATCGGCCCGCCGGCCTTCTTCCATGCGTCGATGCCGCCCGCGATGTGCGCTGCGTTGGCGAGACCGGCATCCTTGGCGGCGGTTACCGCCATGGCCGAGCGCTCGCCGAACGCGCAGAAGAACACGATGTGGCGCCCGGTCGCCGCCGCGACTTCGCGCAACATGCCGCCGGGCCTCAGGTTCTCGTCGATCGAGGGATAGGGCGCATGCAGCGCGCCCGGCAGCGTGCCGTGCTTTACACGTTCGCTGCTTTCCCGGAGATCGACCAATAGAATATCCGGCCGGCCGAGGCTGTCGATTCCCTCGCGCGCAGAGAGTGCCAGGCCCTGTTTCGCCAAATCGTCCTGATGCAGGCCGACATGCATGTTGGCCGGCACCGCCACATCCATCATCTTCGGATTGGGCAATTTCAGATTGCCCATCAGCTCGATGTATTCATCGACCGAGCGCACCTGCAGCCGCGGATTGAAGCGCTTTTCCTCGCCGATGGTGGAGACCGTATCGCCCTTATAGTCATGGGCGGGAAATACCATGGTTTCATCCGGCAGTTTCAGCAGCCGGCCGAAGATCGACTCATATTGCGCCCGCGCGCTGCCGTTCTGGAAGTCCGTGCGGCCGGTGCCGCGGATCAAAAGCGTATCGCCGGTGAATACCCGGTCGCCCATCAGGTAGCTGTAGGAATCATCGGTATGGCCGGGCGTGTACATCACATCGAGACTGAGGCCTTCGATCATCACCTTGTCGCCCTCTGCGACCCGCATCGCCACCACGTCGGCCTTGCTCTGCTCACCCATGATGGTGACACAGTGGGTACGATCGCGCAGCTCGCCGAGCCCCGTGACGTGGTCGGCGTGCAGATGGGTATCGACCGCCTTGACCAGCCGGAGATCGAGTTCGCGCAGCAATTGGCAATAGCGATCGACTTTCTCCAGCACGGGATCGAGGATCAGCGCCTCACCGCCGGCGCGGCTCGCCAGCAGATAGCTGTAGGTTCCCGAAACGCTGTCGAACAATTGGCGAAAGATCATGATACCGCTTCGAAATGTTCCCGATATTGCCTTAGGAAATCCTAGGGCCGAACCAATGTATATCCGTTTTCGGTCAGCAACAGTATCTGTGCGACACCGACCTGTACCGGCGTCGCCGCGGCAATGAATTCCGGCCGCTTGCCGGTCTCGCGCTCGAGCGTATCCACGGTATTGAGGCAGACGTCGAAACGCACGCCCTGCGCGACGAGGCTCTCGATCCTGTTGCGGTTGGCATTTTCGGGCCGCAGCAATTCGATGCCCGGACCGAACGCCACCACTTCGATCGCCACCTTGTCGGGATCGTAGAATTTCAGAAGATTATTGGCGACGCTGATCACGAGGCCTTGTTTTTGAAGGTCATTGTCCGAGAGCTGCAGCACGATGCGGTGTTCGGCGAACGGCTTGTCCTGTAGCGGCGCTTGCTGCGCCGGGGCGAGCGACGAGATCGTCGTCAACATCAACGCCACCAGAGCGCTGCCAAAGGCGGGCATGTTCGACCGGCGATATCTGGGCAGGCGCCTCATCCCTGTCCTGCGATCCCAGGATTGTCATCCACGCCCCGAAGCGTGACGCCGTCGCCGCGGCGGTCCGATATCTTCCCGGAACGCAGATGCTTGGCCAGCACATCCCAGACCGGCGCCCCTCTCTGCTCGTTGACGGACGCCCATCCTGCCACCTTGTAGCTCTTCCTGGCATCGATGGCGCGGCCGTTATCGAGCTTCAGTTCGGAGATCCGGTGCCCAACATCTTCCGCCGGCGTACAGGTGTAGGCGAGGCCGCCGACACGGACCATATCGCCACCCTGCTGATAATAGGGATCGGCATTGAAGAGATTGTCGCAGACGTCTTCGAGGATATCCTTGATCTGGCTGCCGGTCATGCTCTGGCGGTAGGTTTCCGGGTAGGTAATGGCGGTCTCGGATAGCACGTCTTCCATGGTCAGGGGCTGGCCGGGCAGCACGCTCAGGCCCCAACGAAAACCCGGCGACAAAGCGATCTCGGCATCGAGTTCACGGCGCAAGGCGTCGCAGATCAATTGATCCACGGTGCCGCTGAAATTGCCGCGGCGGTAGAGCAGGCGGTCGGCGGTCGCGATTTTTTCGGCATAGGCTGCCGCATGCGGCTCGCGCATTTTTTCGATCAGGGCCTGCATCGCGGCATCCGGCTTCAGCAATTCCGAATACACCGGAAGCAGCCGGTAGCGCACGCCGCTGACTTTGCCTTTTGCAAGCTCGAGATCGAGGACGCCCAGGAATTTGCCGTTCGATCCCGCATTGGTGACCAGTGTGGTGCCGCCGGCATTGGTAACGGGTATCGGTTGTGGAACGGCGTCGTGGGTGTGCCCGCCCAGGATGACATCGATGCCCGAGACCCGTCCCGCCAGCTTGAGGTCGACATCCATGCCGTTATGCGACAGCAGCACCACGGCATCGACCTTGTCATTGGTTCGCAGCGTGGTGACCAGCTTCTGCAATTCGTCGTCGCGGATCCCGAACGTCCAGTCCGGCGTGAATCGTTTCGGATGTGCGATCGGCACGTAGGGAAAGGCCTGTCCGATCACGGCCACCCGATGGCCGCCGAGTTCCTTGATCGTGGCCGGCTTGAACACGCGTCCCGACGCGGCATCGAATGCCTTGGCGTCGTTGAAGGCGGCTTCGTGCGTGAGGTAGACGTTCTGCGCCAGGAATTCGCCTTTGAAGCGCTCGAGGTTGCTACGCAGCGCCTTCTCGCCATAGGTGAATTCCCAATGGCCGGTCATCGCCTCGATGCCCAACAAATTGGCGGCCTCGACCATGTCGGCGCCCTGCATGGCATTGGCAAGCCCGGAGCCCTGCCACAAATCGCCGCCGTCAAGCAGCAGCGAGCGGCCGGACCCTGCATCGCTGCGCAGATGGTCGACCAATGTCTTGAGGTGGGCGAAGCCACCGAGCTTGCCGAAGCGGGGCGCGGATTTCTCGAAATCGAGACAGGTGAAGGCGTAGGCGTCGGCGCTGTCGGACCTGATGGCAAACCGATCGAGAAAAGCGCGGCCTACCAGATGCGGTGGGCGGCCCTGCATCGCGCCTAACCCGAGATTGATGCTCGGCTCACGAAAATAGACCGGCAGCAACTGCGCATGCGTGTCGGTCATGTGCAGGATGCGCGCATTGCCGAAGCGTTCGAGATCGTAGACGCTGACACTGTCCGCGCCGCGCGCTACGCGCGGCAAGACGCCGGAAAGCGCGGCAGCGCCCGCGAGGTTAAGAAAGTCTCGGCGGCGGATGGTCATGCGAGGTCTCCGCCTTTCGCCAAGGCTCATTTTTTGCCAAGGCTCGTGTCTAGCAAAGGCTCGTGTCTAGCAAAGGCTCATGTCTTGCAAAGACTCATTTTACGTCAAGGCTCATTTTATCTCGAGTGTTTTCCAGGCTTCTTTTTCGCTTGTCGCCTGGAAGATCGAAGCTTTGGCCAGCGCTTCCGCTTCTTTCGCTTGTTGGCGGCTTCCGCCGCGGCATAGGCGGCCTTGAAATCAACCTCTGAACTTGCCGCCAGTGTGGAACTCGCGCTTGTGAACAGCAGTGCTGCGCCCAGCGACAGGATAGATGTCCGGACCAAGCTCATGGCCGGGCTCCCGGACCGGAGATCGGCAGTCCATTGCTGACATAGGACAGATAATATTCGAGATCGCGGTATTCATCATCCTGCGGATTAAGCGGCACGCCGCGGATCTGGCTGTTGCAGGTGGTGAAGCGCCGACTGATCGTGCCCATGCCGCTCCATTCGGAGCGATAGATCGGCATCGCATTCAGGATCCCGAGCGCGGGCGCCAGCACTTCGGCGCGAATCCGCTCGCCGGGGCTCTGCACGTGACAGGTGGCGCAGGAGAAATTGAGCTGGCCGCGCCGCGTATAAAAATAGCGCTTGCCGTTCTGATAGGCCTCCAGCGCGCGCGGATCGTTCGGGATCTTGATGTCGAACGGTTTGCCGCGCGAGGTGAACGCCATATAGGCGGTCAGCGCCGCCATTTCGTCCTTCACATAGGAGAACGGCGGTTCACCATTGGCCTCGCGGCAGCGGTTCAACGCCAGCTCGAGCGTGACGACCTTGCCTTCCTTTTCGTCGAAATAGGGATAGTTCTGGCGGATGCCGATGCCCTGATTGGGAAAGCAATCGGCGTAGCTCTTGCCGTTCGTGAAGGGTTTTGAGAACATCTCCTTGCCCATATCGAGCGCGAACTCATAGGGCGGGAACTGCTCTTTCTCTTCCCATTGCCGGTGCATGTCCTCGTTCATCGAATAGGGGCCGTTGACGAAATCCTGAAGTGTCACCTTGGGAAATTTGTCGGTGAAGAATTTCTGGAACGCCCTGGCGTCGGCCACGGGGTCGGGCGTGTCGGCGGCGAGGCCAGGCGGCACGCCGGCTACCAGCGCTGCCAGCGCAACAAGGCCTAACGCAAGATGAATGGCAGATCGTACGTTCATTGAATCTTCGCCGTGGCCGTATCGGTCGCGCCCTTGTTGTCGACCCAACTGATCTTCAGATCATCGCCCTTCTTGCCGCCCTTGAAGCTGAACTTCACATAAGGGTCCTTGGATACCGCCGCGCCCCAGTCGGCGACGAATACGCTCTTGCCGCCATATTCGAAGGTCAATTCCTGGATAAAGTGCGGCGGAATGATCTCGCCCTTGGCGTCCTTGACGAAGCCGGAATCCATCGGATGCTGGATCAGCGCCTGGACCTCGGTGGTCTCGCCACTCGAAATGGCGCGTACGCGAATGGTCGATGCCATCAGAATACTCCCTGATTGATAGTTTTACGCATGATTCCGGATCATGCTCGTAGCACTCCGGGTCCGGATCAGACGCTTCAGCCGCCGCAGCCACCGACGGTGACTTTGACTTCCTTGGTCGCACTGTAGAGCTTGCCGCCGGCCTCCACGATCGCAATCACGTTGCTGGTCTTCGCCATCTTGAGGCGATTGGCAACGCTCGGCACCGTTCCGGCCGGAATCTTGTAGGACGCCGCCAGCGCGTTGGGATTTTCCGAGACCAGGAACGAGATCGAGGTGACGTCGCCCAGTGTCGTCGTGACCGAGATCGGAACCACCGAACCATTTTCGGCGATTTCCGGCGCGTCGAGCTTGACCTTGTCCGATGGTTCGGCGGTCTTGCCATAGAGCGATTTGATGGCGTCGGCCTCGCTCTTCGCTTTGAACGCGCTTTCCGGATATTTGTCGTTGGCCGCGGCCAACGCCGGAGCGAAGTCGAACGGAATGCCGCCGAGGCCAACCAGCGCGACCGCGCCTGCACCCTGCAGGATCAGGCGCCGCGAAACAGGAAAGTCGTTGTGAGTGGTGTTCATCTGAAATCTCGCTCCTGGGGGACGCCCGCCATCATAAGGTCTGAAGGAAATCCACGATCGCGCTGATCTCCTGCTCGGTCAAAATCCGGTTTCGCCCGAATGGAGGCATCGCGGTTTGCGGGTTGCGCTTGGTTGCATCGGTGAGGATGGCGACAAGGTCGTTGCGGTCAGGATATCTGGTTTTGATGTCCTTGAGCGCCGGCCCGATGCTACCGGGAAGATCGCCGCCCTTGATCTCATGGCAGGTCAGGCAATTGCCCTTGCCGCGATCGAAAGCGAGCTTCTGGCCCTCGGCGACGGCGGATTGCGCAATCGCTGGCCCTGCGGATATGGCGGCGCCGACCAGCATCGCCAACGCGAATGTGGGGATCCGGGCAGGCTTCGTCGAAAGGGGGGCGGTCAAGGCGCTTCCTGCAATTTCTGTCGGTTTTCTGGTCCAGAATTTAGCTGTTCAAAGCATAAACACCGTCGGCTGACAACGTTGGCGGACCGATCGAGGAGCCAGCGTTAACGTATTCTCGCGCTACACCCCTGGAACAGGCCGAATGTTCCGGAATTGCGGTCATGTCGGTCAGGTTTTTTGCAGCGCTCTCGCTGCCCAAATCGGGATAAGCTTCGCTGCCAACCAAGCGCGGAACTGTCATGGCTGAACATGTCGTCGAATTCGGCAAGGACGGCCGGCCGGTCGAACCGGACGGCCGCCTCGACGCGCCGGCGTTTCACCGCAACCATCGCCCGATCTGGGCGGTGTTGCAGCCATATCTGGCCGGGAAATCCGGCGACGTGGTCGAGGCCGGCAGCGGCACCGGCCAGCATGTGGTCGATTTCGCCCGCCGGACGCCCGAAATCACCTGGTGGCCGAGCGACCTCAACGAGCAGCATCTGAAGAGCATCGATGCATGGCGGGCGCATGCGGGGTTATCGAACATCCGCCCGCCGCTGCGGATCGACCTCACCGATCCGGAATGGTGTTCGCAGCTGCACGACGGCAGCGGCCCTGGCGAATTGCTGGCGGCATTTTGTGCCAATGTCATCCACATCGCGCCGTGGCGCGTCGCCGAGGGGCTGTTCGCCGGCGCTGCGCGTTATTTGCGCGCGGACGGCCGGCTGTTTCTCTATGGGCCGTTCAAGCGCGGCGGAAAACACACGGCGATCAGCAATGCCGTGTTCGACACCAGCCTTCGCCAGCGGGACCCGGAATGGGGCGTGCGCGATATCGAGGCTCTGGAAAAGCTGGCCGGCAGTGTCGGTCTCGTGCTTCAGGAGATCGCGGAGATGCCCGCCAACAATCTGCTTCTGGTGTTTTCACGCACTGTCTGACCAGCCGATCTTGTTTCTCAGGAAGTTGTAACCGAGGGCCGTGAATCCGGCGCGCTCCTTGTTGTCCTTGCCATAGCCATGGCCGCCAGCCGCGGGCTCGTAGAAATAGGCCTCATAGCCCATCGCCTGCAGCTTGGCCGTCATCTTGCGGGCGTGGCCCGGATGGACGCGGTCGTCCCGTCGCGTGGTGGCAATCAGGATCGGCGGATATTCCTGTCCGGGCTTTGCGGCGTGATAGGCGGAATACGTCCGCAGCCACGCCCATTCCTCGGGTTTATCGGGATCGCCGTATTCCGCGATCCAGCTCGCGCCGGCCAATAGCTTGGTGTAGCGGCGCATGTCGATCAGCGGAATCGTGCAGAACAAAGCGCCGAAGCGTTCGGGATAGCGCGTCAGCATGTTGGAGATCAGGATGCCGCCATTCGATCCGCCTTCCGCGGCGATCCGGCCCGGACAGGTCACGCCGCGTTTCACCAGATCGGCCGCGACAGCGGCGAAATCATCGTGCGTGAGCCGCTTTCCGGCATATCGGCCGGCGTCGTGCCAGCGCGTGCCGAACTCGCCGCCGCCGCGAATATTGGCAAGCACACTGGTGCCGCCGCGCTCGAGCCACAACTTGCCAATGGCGGAATTGTAATACGGCCGCTCCGAAACGGCGAAGCCGCCATAAGCCTTGAGATGTACCGGCGCATCGCCGGTTGCAGCGGCGGGTCCGGTCTGAACATAGGGAATACGTTCGCCGTCGATCGAAATTGCCTCATGCTGCGTGACCACAAACCCGTCGGCGGAAAACGTCTTCGGCGCTCGCTTCAACACCGCCGGGCTTTGCACGCCTTCAATCAGCATCAGGGAGGATGGCGTCAGCGGATCCTGGATATTGGCGAGCAAGTCGCCGTTGCTTTCGGCTTCTTCGCCATCGAGACGCCAGACATCGACGACGCCGATCTCAGGAATTCCGGGCAGCGTGGATCGCGACCAGCGATCGCCCGCTGGCGTCCAGACCTCGAACACCGGCCGCAGTTCGTCGAGGATGAAGATGACAAGCTTGCCGTTGGCCCAGAAGAAATGCTGCACCGCGCGGCGCGGTCCCGCCTCACACAAGATATCGAACGTGCGTTCGCCTTTCAGGAAGGCCGGCAGCGACATGCCCAGCATGGTGTCCGGAGTGTAGGTGAGCGCTCCCACCGTCCAGGGCTTGCGTGGCCTGACGGCGAACCAGCCGCGATGAAAATCGGCTTGGGCGTCGGTCGGAAGATCGAGTTTCACTCTCGCGCCTGATTCGTCACCGAGCCACAGATGGTGGTTGAAGAAATCAGGTTGTTCGATGAACCACACGCGCGGGCTGGTGTCGGTACGGTCGACGTTTGAAAAAACTCTCATGCTGTCCGGCGTTGTCTCGAATATCACCGGCGCTTGATCCACATCCGTGCCGCGTCGCCACGATCTGACAGCCCTCGCATATCCGGACGTGGTCGCCATCCCCGCGCCATAGGCTCTCTACAGCAGCAGCGTATCGGCATCGAGCCACTCGACGCTGCTCTTTGCCTCCGGCAGGAAAAAACCGTCGGCCACGAAGCTCTTCGTATCAATATCGAATTCGCGCAAGGTGGAGGCGTCGCTGCCGCCGCGCGACAGGCTTAGCATCGCTCGCGCACGGCTTCCCGGTAGCGCTTGTATCCAGGTCAGGAGCCAGTCTTCGTTCTCGTCGGCCGCAAGCCGATCCAGATCCAGGATGGTTTCCCATGTCGGGTTTGGCCGGCGAAATTCTTGCAATGTCGTGCGCCGCCAGATGCCTCGCGGATTGTTGGCGTCCTTCCAGATGTTGTAGACGAAACCGCCGCGCCGGCTGACGAACGGAATGTTGTCCGGTCGGTCGTAGATCGCCGCCAGCGCGTCGCGATCGGCCGCGAACCCGGCATCGGCGAATTGTTGCAGCGTTCGCTTGTTTTGCTGCTCGACAAAAACCAGCGCGCGTTCACCCTCGATGTCCTCCAGCCAGAGGTACGGATCGTCGTCGGGGGCGGCGAGGGTCGGCCGATCATCGATGGGCATGGTCTAAACTCCATGGGGCAGGGCTTGATTTACGCGGCTCGGCGTGCCCTGTCCAATGTGCGCTGTTCGCATGGCGCGCGCCCGTTTGCGTTGGTTGATTGGAGTGATGCCTGCCTCCATAGTATCGGGAATCAACGCGACCTGAATGCACCTTGGGCGGAAAATGACCGATGATCGACGTGACCGTTGCTGACGAGACTGCCAATGACGCCCGCGCGCGATCCAACGTCATTCGTCTTGCGGCCGCGCAGGCGCTGACCGGCGCGAATTCGGCGGTGATCTTCGCCACCGGCTCGATCATCGGCGCGACCCTGGCGCCGGATATTTCGCTCGCGACCGTGCCGCTCTCGATGTATGTGGTCGGGCTCGCCGCCGGAACGCTGCCGACCGGTGCGATCTCGCGCGCCTACGGCCGCCGCGTCGCCTTCATTGCCGGGACCGGTTGCGGCGTGCTGACCGGCCTGCTCGGGGCATTCGCCATCCTGCACGGTTCGTTTCCGCTGTTTTGTTGCGCGACCTTCCTCGGCGGACTTTATGGCGCGGTGTCGCAATCCTATCGCTTCGCCGCCGCCGATGGTGCCAGCGCCGAATTTCGCCCCAAAGCGGTGTCGTGGGTGATGGCCGGCGGCGTGTTCGCCGGCGTGCTCGGCCCGCAGCTCGTGCAGTGGACGATGGATATCTGGCCGCCTTATTTGTTCGCCTTCAGCTTCGTGGTCCAGGCCGCGGTCGCCTTGGTGGCGATGGCGGTGCTGACGGGCGTCGATGCGCCGAAGCCTGTGCCGTCGGATCTGCACGGCGGTCGGCCGCTGCTTGAAATCGTGCGGCAACCGCGGTTCATCGCGGCGGCACTTTGCGGCATCGTATCCTATCCCATGATGAATCTGGTGATGACGTCGGCGCCGCTGGCGATGAAGATGTGCGGGCTGAGCGTGAGCGATTCCAATTTCGGCATCCAGTGGCACATCGTGGCGATGTACGGGCCGAGCTTCTTCACCGGCTCGCTGATCGCGCGTTTCGGAGCACCTGTTATCGTAGCGCTCGGCCTGTCGCTCGAGGCCGCGGGCGCGACGATCGGGCTGTCCGGCATCACCGCGATGCATTTCTGGGCCACGCTGATCGTGCTCGGGCTGGGATGGAATCTCAGCTTCGTCGGCGCCTCCGCGCTGGTGCTGGAGACGCATCGGCCGCAGGAGCGCAACAAGGTGCAGGCCTTCAACGATTTCCTGGTGTTCGGAATGATGGCGGTGGGATCGTTCTCGTCCGGCCAGTTGCTGGCGAATTACGGCTGGTCGGCGGTCAACGCCGTGGTGTTTCCGCCGGTGCTGCTGGGGCTCGTCGTGCTGGCGGTAGCTTCATTTGCGAGGCGGCGCGCGGCGTCGCAGCCGGTCCTGGAATTCCCCGATCCGAGCATCTGATCTGTTATACTGCAATGGTTGCCTGAGGCGTTGGAGGTTTCATGCCGTCGCGAGCCCGTCTCGATGAATTCATCGCAATTGTCGAAAGCGGCGATCATGCCGGCGCGATCGAGCGTTATTACACGGAGGATGCCAGCATGCAGGAAAATGCCGCGCCGCCGCGCGTCGGCCGCGACGTGCTGGTTGCGCGCGAGCGCGGTGTTCTGGCGCAGATGTCGCATGTCTATTCCAAGGCGATGTCCTCGGTGGTCGAGGGCGATCACGTCGCCATTCACTGGATTTTCGAACTGACCGATAAATCCGGCAAGGTGCGCCGGGTCGACGAGGTCGCGCTGCAGGAGTGGCGCGGCGACAGGATATTCCGGGAGCGTTTCTTCTATGATCCCTCGGGGCCGAAGACCTGACTGGCGCGGCGGATTGACACTTCGTCCGTCGTCGAAGCCTTGCGGCTGTCGGCCTGCTAGCGTTGCCTCGAATCTCCCAGAGCAAGGGCTTGCATGGACGCGTCCAGTCACATCGCCGCCGTCGAGACCTCGCCGCGTTACGAAGGCTGGCGGATCGTCGTGGTCTGCTTTCTGGTGGCGACCTTCGGCTGGGGCCTCGGCTTCTATGGCCAAAGCGTCTATGTCGCCGAGCTGCACCGCTTGCATGGCTGGCCGGCCTCGCTGATCTCGAGCGGCACGACCTTCTTCTATCTGTTCGGGGCGCTGCTGGTCGCCTTCGTCAGCGAAGCGATCCGCGCCTTCGGCCCCCGCAACTGTCTGCTGGCCGGCGTGTTCGCGCTTGCCGCGGCGGCCGTCTCGATCGGTCAGGTCACCGAGCCGTGGCAGCTTTATTTGGCCAATGCGGTGCTCGCCTTCGGCTGGGCCGGTACCAGCCTCGGGATCATCACCAATACACTCGGCCTTTGGTTCGACAAAAAGCGCGGCATGGCGATCAGCCTTGCGCTGAATGGCGCGAGTTTTGGCGGCATCATCGGCGTACCATTGTTGGTCACGGCCATCGGGAGCTTTGGATTTTCCGGCGCCATGATCGCAGCCGCGATCGCGATGGTGGTGCTGATGGTGCCGATCATTCTGATTTTCGTCGGACGGCCGCCTCTCCATTCGAGTGCCACGGTCGCGGCGTCCGCTGCGGATGCGCCCTCCGCGACGCAGATCCGTGCCCAGGCGCTTCGTAGCAAGGCGTTCCTGACGGTATCGATCGCGTTCGCGCTGGTGCTGTTCGCGCAGGTCGGCTTCATCGTCCATCTGATCGCGTTCCTCGATCCGGTGATCGGACGGGAGCATGCCGCGATCGCGGTCGCGCTGCTCACCGCGATGGCGATGGCTGGGCGCGTGTTGTTCTCGACTGTGATCGACCGGCTCAACCAGCGGCTGGCCTCGGCGATTTCCTTTGCCAGTCAGGCGGTGGCGCTGGCGATCATCATCGATTCGCGCAACGACATGGTGCTGATCGCGGCCTGCGCGCTGTTCGGATTCTCGGTCGGCAACCTGATCACGCTGCCGTCGTTGATCGTCCAGCGCGAGTTTGATCCGCGTTCGTTCGGGGTGCTGATCAGCCTGATCACGGCGATCAACCAGGTCACCTATGCGTTCGGTCCGGGAATTATCGGCCTGCTGCGCGATGCCTCGGGAAGCTATACGTTGCCGTTTTACGGCTGCATCGCTCTGGAGCTGATTGCGGCTGTGCTGATTATGATGCGTGGGCGAGGCAAACTTATGTAGCCCGGATGGAGCGAAGCGAAATTCGGGAATCTTAAGGCGAGGTGACGCCGGCCCCGGATTTCGCTGCGCTTCATCCGGGCTATCGTTCTACGCCTCACGCTGGCGCAACAAATCCTCGAGATCGAGCCGGTGCGTGAACATCGCCAGTGAACCGTCCGGCTTGCGCGGCCACTGCGCTTCCGGCCGATCCCAATATAGCTCGACCCCGTTTTCGTCGGGATCGCGCAAATAAAGCGCTTCACTGACGCCGTGATCGCTGGCGCCGTCGAGATGAATGCCCGCCTGCATGACGCGATGCAAGGCGTCCGCCAATGCAGGCCGGGTCGGATAAAGGATGGCGGTGTGAAACAATCCCGTCGTGCCCGGCGGCGGGGGATGGCCGCCTTTGCTTTCCCAGGTGTTGAGGCCGATGTGATGGTGATAGCCGCCGGCCGAAATGAACGCCGCGCCTGAACTGAGGCGCTGCGTTACCTCGAACCCCAGCACCCCGCAATAAAACCCCAGCGCGCGATCGAGATCGGCGACCTTGAGGTGGACATGCCCGATGCGGGTGCCGGCAATGATGGGTGAATTGTCGGGCATGTTGTCTCCTGTGTGTCGGCCGCTCTACCGCGATCTATGCAGCGACCACGTCTCACGCAAGCTCCGACGCTTCTCCTTCCGGCAGGCCGAACTCGAACGTATTCAGCGTCATCGACACCATCGTGTAATAGCCGCACAGCCCGATCACTTCGACGATCCCGCGTTCGGTGAGCACCTTCACGGCGTCGTCGTAAAGCGCCTTGGAAACACCGTGGCCCTCGTGCAGCGACTTGCTGACATCGTAGATCATCTGGGCCTTGGGGTCGTCGAACTTGGGCGTGCGGCGATCCCTTATGTCTTCGATGATCTTCGGGTCCATGCCGCCCTTTAGCGCCAGCCGCTTATGGGCATACCATTCGTAATGCGAGGTCCAGTGCCGGGCGGTGACCAGGATCGCGATCTCGGAAAGCTTCGCCGGAAACAAGGTATCGAACCGCAGGAATCCGCCCAGACGGGTGGCGTGGCGGGCCATCTCCGGGCTGTTGAGCCAGGCCATCATCGGCGGCGGCGGGGCGCCGCGCTTGCCGGCGATCGACTCGTCGTAGGTTTGTTTCTGGTCCGCGTTCATTTCGCCAGGCGAAAGCAACTTCAGGCGCATTTCGGTTTCCTCTGGTTTTTCAATCGTCGCGGCTTGCCGAATACACCGGATTGGGGAGCATGACCACATCCGCGGCCGCATGGGCATGGCCAGAGACATATTGAATTCCGCCATGCGATGGCTAAGGTCGATCCAACATCGAAGGAAACGCACATGTCCGAACTGGAAGATTTCCGTCGTGAAACCCGCGCCTGGCTGGAGGCCAATTGCCCGCCAGAGATGCGCCGTCCGATGAGTTCGGACGAAGATACCTTCTGGGGTGGCCGCAACACCAAATTCTCCTCCGAGCCGCAGCGCGTCTGGTTCGAGCGGATGCGCGACAAGGGCTGGACCGTGCCGCATTGGCCAAAGGAATATGGCGGCGGCGGCCTCGATCCGGAACAGACAAAAATCGTGCGCCAGGAAATGGCGGCGCTCGGCGCGCGCCAGCCGCTGACCTCGTTCGGCATTTCCATGCTCGGGCCGGCGCTATTGAAATACGGCACCGATGCGCAGAAGAAGGAACATCTGCCGAAGATATCAGCCGGACTCATTCGCTGGTGCCAGGGCTATTCAGAGCCGAACGCCGGATCGGACCTTGCATCGCTGCAGACCCGCGCCGAAAGCGATGGCGATGATTTCATCATCAACGGCCAGAAGATCTGGACCTCGTACGCCAATTACGCCGACTGGATCTTCTGTCTGGTGCGGACTGAGGCTGCCGCCAAGAAGCATGACGGCATCAGTTTTATTCTGTTCGACATGGCGTCGAAAGGCGTCTCGACTAAGCCCATTCTCTTGATCTCGGGCCGCTCGCCGTTCTGCGAAACCTTCTTCGACAATGTGCGGGTGCCAAAATCCCATGTGGTCGGCACCGTCAACCGCGGCTGGGATGTTGCCAAATATCTGCTGCAGCATGAGCGCGCGATGATCTCGGGCATGGGCGAGCGCGGCGTCGGCCGGCCGCTCGGTCAGGTCGCCGCGGATTCGGTGGGTACCGACGAGCAGGGCCGTCTGGAAGATCCGATGCTGCGCGGCCAGATCGCCAGCTTCGAGGTCGACGAGGCGGCGCTCGCCTGCGCAGCCGAACGCGCGGTCGATCTGGCCAAGGCCGGTCAGGCGCATACGGCGTTTTCGTCGGCGATGAAATATTACGGCACCGAGCTCAACAAGCGCCGCTACGAGATCCTGATGTCGGCGGGCGGCATCGACGCGCTGGAATGGGAAAGCGAGCGCTCGAAAGGCGGCGCCCGGCCGCGCGCCTGGCTCCGCACCAAGGCCAACTCGATTGAAGGCGGCACCAGCGAAGTCATGCTCGGCATCGTGGCCAAACGGATTCTGGATTTGCCGGGGGCTTAGTCCGAATATTCTTTCGTGATGGCCGGACTTGTCCCGGCCATCCACGTCCTTCTTTGTTGCCGCCAAGGAAGACGTGGATGCCCGGCACAAGGCCGGCATGACGAGCTTGGTTCGAATTCGTGCTAATTAAACAACGCCAAACTTATCGGAATCCATCCATGGCACTCGTCCTCAACGAAGAACAATCGATGTTGCGCGACAGCGCGCGCGGCCTCATCGGCGACAAGGCGCCGGTGTCGCATCTGCGGCAACTCCGCGATGCCAAGGACGCGACGGGCTTTTCCCGCGATCTCTGGAAGGCCTTCGCCGAGATGGGATTTTCCGGTCTGCTGGTGCCGGAGGAGTTCGGCGGCAGCGGTTTGGGTTGCGTCGAAGCCGGCGTGGTGATGGAGGAGATCGGCCGCAGCTTGATGCCGTCGCCATATCTTTCGACCGCGGTGCTGGCGGCGTCCGCTCTGTCGCGCGGCGGCAGCGCCGCGCAGAAATCCGAGCATCTGCCGAAGATATCGGATGGCTCGCTGCTGGCCGCGCTCGCCATTGACGAAGGCGCCAAGCATCGCCCGCTGCAAACCAGAATGCAGGCGGTGCGTTCCGGCAACGGGTTCAAGTTGAAGGGCGACAAAGCCTTTGTGGTCGACGGCCATACCGCCGATCTCCTGATCGTGGCAGCGCGAACCGCGGGCACGTCCGGCGAGCGAGACGGGTTGACGCTGTTCCTGGTCAATTCCAAGGCGAAGGGCCTAGGGATCGAGCGCACGGCGATGGTCGATTCGCACAACGCCGCCAGAATCACATTCGATAATGTCGAGGTCAACGCCGACGGCGTGCTCGGCGA
>WNGJ01005027.1_pt1 | contig 22074 bp, 30 predicted proteins | sample 5400611 | NCBI WGS metagenome assembly WNGJ01 (sample SAMN13153375, study PRJNA577476) | soil metagenome | isolation source: 40 cm soil or saprolite under Garry oak tree replicate 1 | place: USA:California | collected 2016-06-15
TGACACTCTATGAAAGTATGGAGCTTCGCAGAGAGGTACTGAAGCAGCGGTTGCGGATACGCGAGCATATGCAGAGGCTGACGGGGTCCATCCGGACGATCTTGGAAGAGGGGAAGGCGGCAGGTGAGTTTGAGATGGGCATCGCGACAGGGGTGATGCTGACGACGTTTTTTAGCCTGCTGTCGCCACGAGGATATGAGTGGCTTGTTGAGCATGAAGGGCTCACTCCGGAAGAGCTGGTGGCACAGGTTGGGCACACCTACTTTCATGGAATTCAGTCTAGGGAGCATGAGAAAGGGGAGTTTTAGCTATGCTGAAAACGCTTACAACGTTGCAGGATGTACAGGAAATGTACCGCTGGTTTGAGAAGATGAGGAGCATGCAACCGGTCTGGTTGGATGAAAGTAGTGGATGCTGGCATGTGTTTCGGTACGCGGATGTGCATCATGTGATTACTGATTACAACGTTTTTACGTCTGAGATGAGGCAGCGTCTGCGGGCACGAGCGGAGAATGGCAACGGAGCAGCCAGGTTCGGGAGAAGTTTGATTGCCATGGATCCGCCGCAACACCGGCAGTATCGCAACCTGGTATCACCGGCATTTACGCCGCGTGCGCTGGCGCGACTCTCGGGACGCATTGCCAGCATTACGCAGGAATTACTTGATGAAGTGAAGCCACGGGGGAGGATGGATGTGACGGAGGATTTGGCGTATCCACTACCAACAATTGTGATTGCTGAGATGCTGGGGGTGCCGGTAACGGATCGGCCGCTGTTTAAGCGCTGGGCTGATGGGTTGCTTTCACAGCAGTTGAGTGACGCGGAATTTTTCAAGCCGAATGAGCGGCCAGATAGGGAGCGGATTTCGCGGAACTTTCAAGAGATGTCGGACTACTTTCAAGGAATGCTTGAGGAGCGGCGCAGGAAGCCACAGGCAGATATGATGAGCGATCTGCTGGCGGCGGAGGTGGAGGGCGAGCGGCTGAGCATGGAGGACACGATCAGTTTCTGTGTGCTGTTGTTGATTGCCGGGCATGTGACAACGACGAATCTGTTGAGCCAAGCTATTCGCTGTTTTGATGAGCATCCTGAGGTGATGAAGCAGTTGCACAGACAGCCGGAGCTGATGCCAGGGGCGATTGAGGAGGTGCTGCGCTATGCTTCACCAGTGTGGCGTTTGGTCCGCGCATCGAAGACGGATGTGACGATGGATGGGATGACGATTCCGGCAGGGGCGTTGATCTTTGCGTGGTTATCCGCGGCAAATCGCGATGAGGAACAGTTTCCGGAGCCGAAACGCTTTGATATTACGCGCAGCCCTAACAAGCATGTGGCATTTGGACATGGCATCCATTTTTGTATCGGGGCACCATTGTCGCGTTTAGAGGCGTCGATCGCGCTGCCAATGATGCTGGAGCAACTGCCAGGTCTGCGGAGGGTGCCGGGGGAACCGGGGAAGTTGTTTGAGGGGCGAGCGTTGTTTGGGTTTAAACATTTACCAGTTGAGTTTACGCCGGTAGAGGGAAGATAGTACTCCTTAAACCATCCGTTACTATTGATTTCTAGCCATTTTCGTGATATGATCTATGATATCAAAGTAAAATAACATAATCATCTAGGAATTAAAACGAAAATGGCTTTGGATGACATTGATTTGAAAATCCTGGATTTGCTGCTCCAGGATGGGCGGATATCTCACACCGCCATCGGCAAGCAAACCGACCTTAGTGGCCCCTCCGTCTATGCGCGTATTCAGCGCATGGAACGCGAAGGCATTATCAAAGGCTACACTGCCCTGCTCACTCCTGAAAAGGTAGGACGTGGACTGGCCGCCTTTGTCCGTGTTCGTACTCAGACACCTGAGTATGATAGCGATGTATTCGAGCACTTTATACAAGAAGAAGAACAGATTGTGGAGTGTCATGATGTTGATGGAGAGGATTGCTACATCCTCAAAGTCCGTACTGCCTCCACTCAATCACTACAGAAACTGCTCGAGAAAATCCGCAGCTTCCCAGGCATCACTCGCACAGTCACCACGATTGCGCTAGAAACACTCAAAGAGGAGGGTAAAGTCAGACCAGTAGTCAACGGGGAAAAACCAGAGGAGGTATAAACCATGACAAAATTAGAATCCATCACCAGCCTGTGTTACCAGCTTACACAGTCAGAACGCTGGCGCAAAGTCAAGGTCAACGCTCTCCTGGTTTTTATCACTATGATCTGGGGCAGCACCTTCTTGATCGTACAGGATACAATCAAGTTGACAGACCCCTTTACGTTCCTTGCAATGCGCTTCAGCATTGGAGCTTTGGTACTGGCGTCGATCTTCCATAAACGACTTGCGCAGATCACACGCACCGAGATCCTCACTGGCTCAATCATTGGCCTGTTCCTTTTTGGAACCTATGCACTCCAAACCACAGGCCTACAGTACACCACGTCCAGTAAAGCTGGCTTTATCACTGGCATGTACGTCCCACTGGTGGCAATCCTGGCAGTGCCAATGCTGCGCCAGAAACCAACCCTGGGCAGTATCCTGGGCGTCATTCTTTCAGTGGCTGGACTTGTGCTCATCTCAGTCAATAGCTCATTCCAGTTCACCTTTGGCCTGGGCGAATTATTGGTCGTAGGTTGCGCCATCGCCTGCGCACTGCATGTGATCTTTATCAGCAAATTTGCTCCAGGAGTAGATGCCATCAACCTGGCTATTGTCCAGATTGCGCTAACAGCCCTACTCAGCTTTATCGCCATGCCCATTGCCAGAGAGCCATTCGTTCTGCCTCCCCTGCCTGTCTGGGGATCTGCCCTGTTCATGGGGGTAGCTGCAACCGCATTTGCCCTGGCCGTCATGAATAGAGTACAACAGTTTGTCAGTAGCACCCAGGCCACCCTGATCTATGCACTTGAACTTGTCTGGGTGGGCATGCTCGGCTCCCTGGCAGGAGAGCAGCTCAGCATCTTTGCCTGGATTGGCTGTGGCTGCATCTTCCTGGGCATGATCACAGGTGAGCTGCATCTGCCATGGCTCATAAAGAAGATCAAATGTTTCATCAAAAATTGGGATTAGCCAATTTTTCTCGGTATTGACATCTGCCCCTGCCACCTTCTCGGCTGCAGATTGCACCTGTTCAAGAGCAGTAAGTGCTTGAAGACACGCTGAGGAAAATCACAAGCATTCTTCTCTCAGAGCGATTTAAAAGTAAGAAACGATCGAGGCAAGAGCCGTAGAGCAAGCAGGATTAACCCAAGCGAAACTATGAACGTGATCAATAAGTTCTCTTCCCCCTCGACTCTGGCCACACGCAGGAGAGCGTACAGACCAATTGCCGCTATCATTATCGCTGCCAGGGTTGCCCATATTACTGAAAGAGCGTGCAGAACATGCTGGATATATCTTTGCCTGACACCATCTTGCTTCTCTTCTTTCAAGGTAAGAAAGGATCGAGGCAAGAGCCACAGGGCAAGCAGGATCAATCCAAGCGCAACCAGGAATGTGATCAGTACGTTCTCGACTCTGTCCACTCCAGCTACTCTGAGGCTCTCAGAAAGCCCAAATATCGCTATAATCACCACTGCCAGGCTCAAACAGATGGTCAAGGTAGCCTGGATGGTTCGCTGAAGATAGCCCATGCTGGTATTCATGCGTCTGGTTTCATGATCATCTTCGACTTCTCCCATCATGATGCATATAACTCCTTTTTGCTACTGCTTCCGATACATTCCTCTGAGTTCTTTTGCATAATCAAAGAGGCAATAGGCCAGGATAAAGACGAACATCGACGTTGTGACAAGTGCTGCAAGGAGAAAAAAAGGTGGTTGATTCCCAACTATCCGTAGAAACAATTCATAGATGGCGGTTACTACAAGAAACATGAAGGTCACTGTCGCTATACCTCTGAGAGAGAGCAAGGTAGTTGTGAGCAACGGTTTCATGCTCGACTGCAACGCTTGTGGTGAGCGAGATCTTCCATAGAATGGAGTGAAGAAAAACACCAGCGTCGCTGCGAAGCCGACTCCCAAGGCAACAAAGGAAACCAGCTTGATAACTGCAAGGATAGTTTGCGCAAAGGCATCCTGTTGCCTCACAGCACTATAAAAAAAAGTATCTTGTTCAACAATACCGGCTACAAATAACCCTACTGCCCACTGCAGTAATACATCTGCTCCAAAGGCGAGTAAAAAGACAAGAGTAACTGAAGCAAATAGTTGAAGCGCTGGATCTGGCTCCTTGAGCCGGGAAACTCGTCTGGATAAGGAATTGTTCATGACCGTTTCCTCCCCTGCACGACTGGTCGCCTATAGAAGAAAATCAACCTATAATATCATAGCGTTGAGCTGCCAATCCCCAGCGCAGCTTTTTATGGCACCGCTTTCTCTGCTTTGGCCTGTTCACCGCCACCCGCCGGCTCCCTCTGGAGAACGATGAAGATGACCTAGTGTTGGTGCACCTATAGATGTAAATGTACCTGTATCTAACGGGCGAGCAAGTACGTGTACAAAGAGGTATATAGAGAAGGAGGAGACGACTATGAAGCTCACCTATGCGCGCTTGGTACAGCGAGTGTTTTTGACATTCGCTCTGCTCGCTTTGCTGCTCCTCCTTGGCAGCCAGGCGCTCCCTGCTTCTGCTGAGAGTTCGTCATTCGTACGCCTCATGAACGCTTCGCCTGATGTGGGGACAGTGGATGTGTTCGTGGACGGCGCAAAGTTCTTGGGCAATGCGAGGTTTGCAACCGTTACGGACTACCTGCAATTGCCCGCAGGACACCATAGTGTGCAGGCTGCACTCATCGGCAAAGGGATCGGTGCAAGGGTGATTACACAGAGGCTCTCAGTCCAGCCTGGTACCGCCTATACGGTGGCAGCCATCGGGACCAAGGCCACAGGTTTTTCTCTGCAGGTCTTTGTGGACAATAATCTGATGGCCAGTGGCATGGCCAAGGTCCGTGTCTATCATCTTTCACCAGGGACAGGCCCTTTGAGCATCGCCACAGGTGGACTTACGATTCCTAGGGCCTTGTCCTATACGCAAGCCAGTAATTACTTGAATTTACCGGCCGGTCTATATACGTTCACGGTAAGTGCATCTCGGCCTTCCTTTAGCCTGCCGGATCAGGTCACCCTGAAAACCAACACAGTGACCAGTATCTTTATCGTTGGAGTATTCCATGGAACCCCTCCGCTGCAGTTCTTCCATGTACAGGTCAAGGGCCTGCCGAATATATCTGGAACCGGAAGTGATCCAAATGCGCTGCCGACTAACGCATCCCCGTTCACCCCGCTGGCCTCCTGGTCATTGGGAGTGCTCGCTTTGGCAGGAATGAGTGCTGGAGTGCTCACCCGCCTCTGGCCATTCAGCCGTCAAAAGGCCACGAACCGTCCTCCTCGGCTGTTCTGGACTGTGCTCACTGCAATAGTAGCCCTGGCCCTCAGTGTGGCTGGACTGTCGCTCGTTCCTCCCATGGCAAGTCCGGTTCCTCCACCGTTCGTGCGCTTGCTCATTCCCGCTATCGGGGTCAATGCCCCGGTCGAATCGATAGGCGTTCGACCAGATGGCACGATGGAAACACCTGCTCAGCGTCCCTGGAACGATGTCGGCTGGTACAATTCGGGTCCGCGCCCAGGCGAACGGGGCAGCGCAGTGATTGCTGGACATCTTGATCGCCCTGGCGGAAACCCGGCGGTGTTTTGGCGTCTGCGCGACCTCCGCATCGGCGACAGTGTGTTGGTCGTTGATGCCAGCGGTAAAACACTCCGTTTCCATGTCACGCGTATTATGTTTTATCAGCCGCAAGATGCCCCCGTGCAGGATATTTTTGGCAATACGGCCGGGAGTTTTTTAAATTTGACGACCTGTGCAGGGGACTGGATTCCTACCCAGCATCAGACGGCCCTGCGCTTAGTTGTCTATACCTCCTTTGCTGGGCAAACGCCAGCATATACTCCGTCTGTTACTCCCACCACAACGCCTCAGAACGGTCTCTCTATTGCTGGGACATATAATGGGTCGATGTATGATGAGACAAAGCAGCAGACAACAAACATCTCTGTGTTTATCAAGCAAAGCAAGGGGAGGGCTGACTTCAGCGGAACGTTTACGGTTACGTCTCCTTCGCGGGGGGCCTATCCGCTGCGTGGGAAGGTGGATCTGCAGGGGAACTTTTCTTTTACGGTGCAGCAACCGGGCGGTCAGATGCCGCTTTACTTTTATGGAACAGTTCAACATCACCAAGATGTTTATTACCTGCATGGGAACTTTTGCAGGAGCAGTACGAATTCGTGTAGCGGGAATACGGGGTATTTTACGGTTGGGCCTAGATATTAATAGTCTAATACAGCAAGCACGGCCAAAAGGGCAAAAAAGCGGGTGTTTTCTTGACGCTCGATGGCGAGCTATGCCATACTGGTTGTAGTTGGATGGATTTCATCTCGTAACGGTTGTCTCGAAGGAATGCTGATGCACGCTCAGCTGTAGTTGTTCTGACCTGCGAGCTTTCGCTCATGCCTCTTCACGCCAGCTTCTCCTGGTGTGTTTGCTCGTGCCCGCGCACCCCCTCATGGCTTTTCCATTTCCCTTTCCCCCATGAGAGCGCCACCGGAGGTGGTCGTTGCAGAGGGGACGCCAAAAAGAAAAGTACAGTCTCAGGCAAAGAAAGGAATCGCCATGAGTGAACACCAGCTAGCAATGAGTCGCGAGCGTTGGCCATTACTTGAAGCCGTCAATATGATCGAGATGCTGTCCTACCTGGGGACCTCACCACTGGCCGATAGGCAGATGACGGATGAGATTGAGTGGGTCATCACCGGGGTATGGGACAACACCCGAGAGCCGCTCGATGCATGAGCGGCTGGGCTTCGTTCTGCACTGGCAGGTCCTGCCGATGTACTGGTATCCACTGAAGCCGTAGTGGGCAGTGACAGGGCAGCAGTGATTGTGTGCCTGCGTGTGGTTGGTGAGGATTCACCAGCCACACTTCTCCTGGGCAAACCTGTGACGTGCCACCACGCTTTCCACGATCCTCTTGGAGAAAGAATTTCTCCAATACAGGAGCAGGAATTTCCGCTTTGACGATGGATGTGTGTCCTTGCAAGGTTTTGTACTTCGCACCTATAAGAGTCGATAAAGATGGAAGGTAAGCTACTCACCTCTCAACCGCTTAGCGTGGCCGGTAACACACGCGCATAACCCCAGACTTGTACGTCTTTGCGCTGACCAACTCCAAGTTGACCCGGTCCGTGAACACCCCTTTCCCCTTGCCGATGGCAACAGGATGCACCATCAGCACGTACTCATCAATTAAACCAAGTCGCACAAACGTTTGTGCAGTGCGAATGCCGCCAGGGACCCCGAGGTCTTTACCTGGCTGTCGCTTTAACTTGGTGACTGCTTCAACAAGATCCTTATCACTCTTCACCAGAAGGAGCTCTGCATTCTCCCACTCAAGTTTTACTTCCTTCTTCGAGATAATGATCCCGTGTAATTGGTTCACGGCCTGCGCAATTTCACGTTCGCCCTTGGAGGCCGAAGGGGTTTTCGCGACGTTTGACCAGTATGGTATCATCCCGGAAGCCGTCGGATAGCCAATAAAACCACTATCAAACCCTTTCAGTAAGGCAACAATTTCATCGTTGAGCTCCTGATCTGGTGTCTGCTCCATCCAGTCCAGCTCACCGTGTGGCCCGGAAAAGAAGCCGTCACATGTCATTGTCATGTATAGAAATACTTTTCTCATGGTGTCCTCCACATGTTTGTTCATATTATCACCTGCTTTCTTGTTTGCCCTTTACGAGCTTCTTTTTTTCAATTTCGAGGACCGTATCTAAGGCAGCAAAACGCTCTTGCCACCTCTGCTTCATGTGCTGAACCCATGCTTCAAACTGAGACAGCGCCTGGGGATTGAGGAGGTAGACATGCTTTTGTGCCCGTTTGTCCATCTCCACTACGTGTGCTTCGCGCAAGACGTTGAGATGGTTTGAGCCCGCTGGTGGGCTGACGGGAAAGTGCGCGTAGAGAGCAGTCGCAGCTACCTCACCTCTGCTGGCAAGGAGTTCTACAATGTGCCTTCTGGTCGGATCGGCAAGGGCCACAAACATATCCATACGCTGAATTATAAAACAGTGGCTTAATTAAGTCAAGGCTTGTTTTTATGCACATTTTGGGGACTGGAAAATCGAAACCCCGCCGCACAGGGGTGGCCCTTCGCCATTATTGATGATTCTAAGGGAATGAGTGGGTGCGTGAGACAGACCACCGCTCTCGCTCTCTGTTCTTGATTGTGTAAGGTTTTGATGAACGACGCTTTTCATCAAAATTGACGAAGGGCCAGCATCATACGGCGGAGTATCTCTGGGCAGAGTGTCGTATGTGTTGAAGCTAGTTGCGAACAGGCAGCTGCTGTAAGGACCAGCTATTGCCGTCGGGATCGCTAAAATAGACAAATGACCCCCAAGGCATGACTTCGACCTCACTGACTGCAACCCCTCGTTTGACCAGTTCGTCGCGGACTGCTTTCACGTCCACTACCACCATTTGCAGCCCTTTTTGCGACCCCGGCTGCATGTCTGTAATCCCAACCCCAATCACGATCGAGCAGGCGGAACCAGGAGGTGTCAGCTGGACGAAACGCAGATCATCCCTGACCTGGTGATCATGATCCGCATGAAAGCCGATCTTCTCCGTATAAAACGCCTTGGCGCGGTCAACGTCCGAGACGGGAACCGCTACGAGTTCCAGTTTCATTTGCATACAGTAAATATACGAGAAGTTAACGGAGCATGTCAAGGCCAGATGCCATTCTCATGTTTTGATAAAAGCATGTATTCATAGCGTAGAATGGACTCATGCACCTTTTTGGTGAGACCCACTGAACATGCATCATTTTCACGATGGATGGAGGAGTTGCTGGCGCAAGAGCCCAAACCCTGCCCGGCCATCCATGAGTCTCTTGTGCCTGTTGAGCTTGTTCACGCCCTTCAACGGGTCGCCTCTATCCAAGGGAGGCTGAGCCCAGCTCGTACCGCATCGTCGTCGCGCTCAATGCCCACGACGAAGCTGCGGAATGCTTTGATCCCGCTCTTGCTCGCTTACTTCATCCTTTTATCAGCAAAATGTGCCGGCATTGACACAGACCTTGTGGTTATAGTAAAATTAAGTCGTATACGATACGTCGTATACGACGTATCGATGCATGATCTTTAGTCGCTACTTGATTTAAAAGGAATGTATCGCATGCTCACCATACAATGGTTCTGGCTTCGTTGGGAAATTCTGGTCATATGCTGGGGGCTTTTCTGCCTGGTCTGGCTTATAGGAGCCATCTACAATTCCTTGAAGGCTCCCGCCGTGCAGAAGCGCTCTGGCCCTTTTTCGACATGGATAATAGGTATCGTGCTGTTCGCTGTGGGCGAATGGCTCATTCCACACAGCTTCTGGACACTCCTCACCTTTGATACGCCCTGGCTCAGGGTTATCGGCACCGTCTGCTTGCTCCTCTCTACTGCCTTTACCTTATGGGCGCGCTGGGTGCTGGGTACGATGTGGTCATCTTCTGCGGTGGCGAGGGCCAGCCACGAGTTACGCACCAACGGTCCGTATCGGATTACCAGGCACCCGATCTAGACGGGTGTGCTGGGCATGCTCTTTGGTACGATGCTCATGAGCGGCCTGGGCCTCTACTCCTTCATTTTTCTCCTCGGGATCGTGATCTTCGAGGTCAAACTTCACCAGGAAGAACGGTTGCTGACTGAAACGTTCGGCGAACAGTATGTACAATATCAGCGTCGTGTGCCACAATTAATCCCTGGAGTAAAATTGGGTCAAGGAGGGACGCGGCCAGCGTAAAAGCACAGCAGGATGGAAGAACGATATCGAGGCTCCTCTGCACCCCAGCAAGGGATGCAGGAAACCGTAGCCAAGGATGATGAGTTACTACGGGAGGTTGAAGAGATTGAGCAGCATCTGCGCCTCATTCAACGTGAGATGCGGCGTGTGATCGAGGATGACCAGCGCAGAACGCCGCTGACGGCTCCACAAATACAGGCTATGATCGCTCTGGTCCAGGCGAATCATCCCGACGGGTTGACGCTGAAGGAACTCAGCGAGCGCATGGGACTGGCGCATAGCACGGTTTCAGGCATTGTAGATCGCCTGGAGCGCCAGGGACTGGTGCGCCGCCAGGTGAACCCTGCTGATCGCCGCTATAAGCGCCTTAACGTGACTAAGAGCGTCAAGGCGTATATCCAGCAGCGCCTGCCAGCGCATCTGCACGGGCCGCTCTTGAACGCATTGCGGCGCGCTACCATAGCGGAGCGGACAGCGATTCTGACAGGTTTCTCTACCCTCCGCCGACTTCTCACGGCGGAGGGACAGGATAATGCTTGACCATCTTCCGGTGTACCCAGATTCACGGCTCCTTGCAAGTTTTTTGCCCACCAACCAGGACTATCCAGATACATCAAGCTTCCTATGGCGACGTACCAACCATACGAGTCGGTATGGTTGCGTAACCTCCCTTTATCATTGACTTTTTCCCATACTATATTGTACAAATCTATTATAGACATTTTACGCATTATTTATAGATGAGTTAGTTTAAAATGCTGTGTTTTTCTACTAACTCTGCAATCCGATTTGCTTTCACTGTCCCAGTGGGTTGTCGACATTAATTCGATGGGTGAAATGTAGCCGCGCAGCGGCGTTGGCGAGATGGATGGGTACCAGCGGTCGCCAGGAGGCCCTAACCCTCAATTGGACTGTAACAATCCACTGCCAGGTGTAAACCTCGTAGTCTGGTTATTCGTGTATCCTGTGGTTGTTCTCTTTCTTCATTACGTGTAGGGTAGGGCTTGCCCTACCCAGTAAAGGAGTCCGAAAGGAGAAAAGTCATGATTACTCCTACCCAGAGAAGAAGGCGTTCCTGGCTTCTCATTTTACTGCTCATCCCTTTCATCGCCATGCTCTGGCCCCCGTTTTACAACTTCCAGCAGCCAGAGTTCATAGGTATCCCTTTCTTTTACTGGTTCCAGCTCCTATGGGTTATCATCACAGGCATCATTACGGCTATAGTCTACTTCGCTGGCGCTTAAACGAGCAGGTTAGTATGTATGCATCATGCATTGCCGTGTGATACCTTTCCTGTTGGTTGAAGTTCAGCGTATCGAGTAAGGGAGAAATCAACGATGATTAACTGGGTTGCACTGGTCGTCTTTATCTTCTTTTTTCTACTGGTTACGGTCTTAGGTTTTGTAGCTGCTCGCTGGCGGCGAGGTGATCTTGATCTGCTTCATGAATGGGGATTAGCAGGACGCCGCTTCGGTACAGTAGTTACATGGTTCTTGCTGGGTGGTGATCTGTATACCGCTTATACCTTCATCGCTGTGCCTGCTGCAATGTACGGATTAGGTGCACTGAATGGCTGGTTCGCAGTGCCTTACACCATCCTGGTTTACCCATTGATTTTTGTCTTGATGCCGAAGTTCTGGTCGGTATGCAAGCAACGTGGCTATGTGACCGCTGCCGACTTCGTCCGAGATCGTTTTGGCAGCAACGGACTTGCCTTGGCGGTGGCTTTCACAGGCGTCCTGGCGACCTTACCCTACATAGCGTTGCAGATGTTTGGTATCCAGGTTTCCTTAGCCGCGCTTGGTATCCCTCTCAGCATATCTATATTTGGCTTGAACGTTGACATACCGCTGATTATCGCGTTTATCATCCTCGCAGCCTACACCTACACAAGTGGATTGCGGGCACCAGCCATGATCGCACTGGTGAAAGACATGATGATCTTCATCGTCTTGTTCGCCATAATCATCTATATTCCGATTAAGCTTGGCGGATTTGGAAACATCTTTGCAGCAGTCCATGCAAAAGCTGTCGCCAATCCCACAACTTTCTTCGAATTCCTTACTCAAAAACAGTACCTGGCGTACACGACACTAGCTCTTGGCTCTGCCCTGGCGTTGTTCCTGTACCCACATGCACTTACAGGTGTTTTGAGCAGCAACAGCCAGAAGGTAGTTAAGCGCAACACGGCCCTCTTACCCATCTATTCATTGATGCTTGGCTTGCTTGCATTGTCTGGCTATATGGCAATTGCCGCAAAGGTAAAACCCCTACCTGGATTCGGTAGCAATGGTGCTGTACCCGCGCTGATCAACGCCTCTTTCCCGTCCTGGTTTGCAGGCTTTGCATTCGCTGCCATCTCGATTGGCGCGCTGGTTCCCGCCTCTGTCATGTCCATTGCAGCGGCCAACCTGTTCACCAGGAATGTGTACAAGGAGTACTTCAGGAAGAACGCCAGCGACCGCGAGGAATCGCAAGTTGCCAAGTGGGCCTCGTTTATAGTGAAATTTGGAGCCCTGCTCTTTATCATCTATATCCCCACGCAGCAGGTCATTAACTTCCAACTGCTCGGTGGTATCTGGATACTCCAGACACTCCCCGCTGTCTTCCTGGGCCTCTACACGCACTGGTTCAATCGCTGGGCATTGCTTATTGGCTGGGTTGTGGCAATGGTTCTAGGCACGCTCATGTTTATTGCGGCTGGATTTAAGGCAGTGTATGCGATTTCAATTGGGGCCCTAAGCATTCCTCCCATGTATGCTGCTTTTGCTGCAATTATAGTGAACCTTGTCCTGGCGATAGTACTCACGCCAATCTTCAATGCAAGTGGTGTGAAACGCGGACCCGATTTGACCGCTCCGGCAGATTACGACGCTGAAGTGGTAGTGCCGGAAGAGCCAGCACCAGAGGCGCTTGGTTAAAGTTGTAGCATAGAGATGGGGGCGATGTAGACGCGGATCTCACACGTCTACGTCGCGCTCCAGCCGCGGTTCCTTCGCCTTCACGGATAAGGCCCAAGAGGAGGTGCTCGGTGCCGACAAGCGATGATTGAGACGCCGAGCTTCATCCACGGCACGCAAATTCACGCTGTCTTCAATATTCTAGGTTCGGGTATTGGTAAACCCAACTCTCGGCTTCCATTAATCCAGGTAGCAATAGCATCCTGCCCTCGCCGGACAGCCTCTTCATAGGTCTTCCCGTGAGTCATACATCCGGGAAGCTCTGGAACTGTGACCACATATATCTGATCATCTGCATCCCATTGAATTAACATTGAATAGTGCTTGTATTGCTCATTCACCTTGCACCTCGCGTAGCTTTCTTAGGATGTTCCGTACCGCAGCTTCCTGATAGCGTTGAGCATCATCACCATCTGCACCTGAAATCGTCATTCTGTCTGTCAAAGCGGGATGTACCCAAAATGTATGACTTCCCTTGCCAAGGCGACAGGAGAAGCCTGCCTTTCGCAACATCGCCTTAAGTTCCCTGATCTTCTTAGGCATCTATCATCTCAAACAATCAGCGTTCCCTGAGCCACATATCGACCTAGCCTATCAGCATTATACACCATATTATGTATGATATATAGTGCTCTTGCTTCAATAACCGCAGGGTCTGTGAATTATTGCCAGGGCGACTGTAATGGTCGCCCGCCGTGGTTCGCCTGCAGACGCTGGCTCGTCGAGGAACCGGCAGCATGCCCACCCACGGGCGACCATCAAGGCCCTCCCTGCCGCTCCTCACCACCCTCGCCCCTACAGAATTTGATGGGCTTTTCTTAGATTGATGCCTATTCGGCGACCCGATGATTGCCCCTATCATGCTGTATCATCGATGAGGGTACGTCCCCGCTTGCAGATGGACCGCCTCAGGTCTTTGCGCAGATGATGGCCGATCAGCTTGAGGCAGTGTATGCTGGCGGCAAGGGCATTGCGTTTGATTTCGGCACCCTTACCCGCGATTAGGGGTTTCCACTGGAGAAGATTCACACCAGGGTCTCTATACGGCATGGAACAGACGCGATGGCATCTTTCCCTTGCTACACAGCCTCTTCGTAAGTTTCTCCATGCGTTCTGCATCCAGGAAGTTCAGGTACAGTACTATGTAAGCGTTGTCTTCGTCGCTCCACTGAATAATCATCGAATAGTGTTCGTGTTGATCACTCATCTTGCACCTCTTTTAGATTCTGAGCATCTCACGAACATCCTTATTTTGTACGCAATGTAGCACATGGCGCTCGAGCTTGATAAAATTTTCTGATCTTCCTACCATCGATGATGGACCTGAGCACGTAAATACTTATCATAAACCTCCCGCACGCGCTGCATCGTCTCATCGCTCAGTGGAGGCAAAGATGCTGCCTGCACGTTATCCTTAACCTGCTGCGGATTCTTGGCGCCGGCAATGGTGCTTGACACCTCAGGAAACATCAAGATCCAGCGCAAGGCAACTTGTGCCATCGTGGCTCCCTGAGGCACCAGCGTTCTCAGTTCCTCTACAGCCTGCAAGCCGGTCTCATAGTCTACGCCTGAGAAGGTCTCTCCCTGATCGAAAGCCTCGCCGTGACGATTGAAACGACGATGATCGGTCTGGGCAAACTGTGTGCTGCGAGTGAACTTACCGGTTAGCATCCCGCTCGCCAGCGGTACCCTTGCCAGGATGCCGACCTGCCGCTCGCGAGCGGCTGCGAAGAACTGCTCGGCGGGTTTGAGACGGAACATGTTGAAGATGATCTGAACGCTTTGAACATGCGGGTAAGTAATCGCCTTGAGAGTCTCATCTAATGGAGGCGCTTTTGCAAAAACAAGCATACATCGCCTCAATTCTCATTTGACACTATCACGCTGCCTATGCTACGATACGAATGACGAAGTGTACAAATAACACCAGGCCGGGTGCAACTAACCATGCATAGCGCCCGGCATGTAGATAGAGAAATGAAGGATCCCGCGTATGGGAATACTCCCCATTTTTATCTATGTGACGCTGGCTGTTCTCTTTGGTATTCTGGTTATGGTCCTGACTACCTTTCTTGGACCCAGGAAACCAACACGTGAGAAGCTGGCTCCCTATGAAAGCGGCATTCAAGAGATTGAGGCGCCGAAACGGCGCTTTCCTGTTAAGTACCTCTTGACAGGCATGCTATTCATTGTTTTCGACATTGAAATCGTTTCTTTCTATCCATTAGCCATCCTACTACGTCAGATTAAGCTGCTAGGATTGATTGAGTTGCTTATCTTCTTGCTGATCTTGATGATAGGCTATGTCTATGTATGGCGAAAGGGGGCATTTACATGGGAGTAAAAAACCCCTGGGAACCAGTACAGACGTTTTCGAATACCCAGACACCTCGCTTGCGGCGCGAACTACATGTGAAAAACGGCGAAGCAGGCATTCTCACGACGCAAGTGAGTAAGTTGATCGGTTGGGGGCGCAGTTCGTCGCTGTGGCCTGCTACGTTTGGTCTAGCCTGCTGCGCCATTGAGATGATGTCAGCAAGCGCTGACCGCTTTGATATCGCTCGCTTCGGCGCCGAAGTGTTCCGTGCCTCGCCGCGCCAGGCTGACCTGATGATTGTCGCAGGGCGGGTTTCCATCAAAATGGCTCCAGTGCTGCGACAGATTTATGACCAGATGCCGGACCCCAAATGGGTTATCGCAATGGGTGCCTGTGCCTCTTGTGGTGGTGTCTTTAACAACTACGCGATTGTGCAAGGGGTAGACAAAATAGTGCCTGTGGACGTATTCATCCCAGGCTGCCCGCCGACACCAGAGATGCTGCTCTATGGGTTCAATGAACTCCAGCACAAAATCCGCGAAGGTATTCCAAATCCTCCCGATCCCCTCAAGGCTAGCGGCATAAAGCTACAGGGGCCAATAGGGGAGGAATTGTGAGGCGATTCCAGAGCACTTTGATATTTATTTAAGGAACACCTATAGTATGGCTATAACAGCAACATCGACTGTAGCGATGGTACGGGAGAAATTCCCGCAGGCAGTGGTGGAAACAGTCGATTTTCGTGAAGAGCAAACAATAATCCTTTTACCAGAACACTTGATAGGGGTATGCGTGTATCTTCAGAAAAGCCTGCGCTACACCTTCCTTTCAAGTGTAACGGCAGTAGACTGGCTAGAGCGTGTACCGCGCTTTGACGTCGTCTATCACTTGCTGTCTATTCCCTACCAATGTGAATTGCGCCTGAAAGTACGCATCGGTAATCGCGGTGAGGAGCATCCCTCCGTGCCAACTGTCAGCAATATCTGGCCAGGTGCGAACTGGTATGAGCGAGAAGTCTACGATCTCTTTGGCATTACCTTTTCCGGCCATCCCGACCTGCGCCGTATTCTAATGCCCATTGACTGGACAACCCACCCGCTGCGTAAGGATTATCCTCTCACTGGCTTTGACCTGCCTGAGCCTCACTGGGGTGGCCAGGTACCATATGATACCGATCCCGGTGTTGGTAGTCAGACACTGCGTACACCCTACAGCCGCGAACTAAATGAAAGTCGTGCCAAAATCAGTCAGAACCAGGAGCCAGGAACCGAAAAGTAACTATGCAGAAGCAAGACATAGAAACACAATATAGCATAGAAGATAGCCAGCCCCTTGCAGATGGGCAGCGCGTCGACACCATGACCATCAATATGGGGCCACAGCACCCTAGCACTCATGGTGTGCTGCGCTTGATATTGACCATAGAGGGCGAAATAGTCGTCAAAGCTGTTCCCGACATTGGCTTCCTGCACACTGGCATTGAGAAGACAGCCGAGGCCAAGACCTATCACCAGGCGCTAGTGCTGACCGACCGCATGGACTACCTGGGACCTCTCAACAACAACCTGGGCTACTCGCTGGCTGTAGAGAAACTGCTGGGAATCGAAGACGAGATTAACGACAAGATTAAGTATGTGCGCGTGCTGCTCGCCGAGTTACAGCGTATAGCCAGCCACCTGGTCTGGCTGGGAAGCCATGCGCTCGACCTGGGAGCCATGAGTGTTTTCCTGTACTGTTTCCGCGAACGCGAAATGATCCTGGACATCTTTGAAGAGATTTCTGGTGTGCGCATGATGACCAGCTATATCTGCCCCGGTGGTCTACAGGCTGACCTGACTCCGGCTTTTGACGCCAAGGTACGCGCATTTACCAGCATCTTCCCCGCTCGCTTACAGGAGTACCACGACCTGCTGACCAGCAACCAGCTTTGGACGGAACGCACGAAAGGTGTGGGTATTCTGAGTGCGGAGGATGCAATTGCTTATGGCGCAAGCGGCCCTGTCTTGCGTGGAAGCAACGTCGTATGGGATATCCGCAAAGCATTCCCATACAGCGGATACGAAAAGTTTGATTTTGATATTCCAGTGGGCACCAACGGTGATGTCTATGACCGTTACCTTATACGGATGCTGGAGATGCAGCAGAGCCTGAACATTGTGAATCAGGCGTTAGAGGGAATGCCGGCTGGAGCTTATCGCGTTAATAATCCCAAGATCGCACCGCCGCCCAAGTGGCAGATTACAGGTAGTATGGAGGCGTTGATTCATCACTTCAAGCTCTATACTGAAGGCTATCGCCCGCCCAAGGGTGAGGTCTTTGTACGTACAGAGTCGCCCCGAGGAGAGCTTGGCTTCTACATCGTGAGTGATGGTTCAGCCAAACCGTATCGTATGCATGTGCGCGGCCCATCGTTCGCCAATCTTGAAGTATTACCGCTCATGATCGAGGGCGTATTCCTCTCCGACGTAGTAGCGGCGATTGGCAGTATTGATATTGTGCTTGGAGACGTTGATCGATGATCTCAGAACAGGCGAAACAGCGCATGCGTGACCTGGCCTCACGCTACCCGGTTGCACGTTCGGCCGTTATGCCCGCGCTTTATATTGCCCAACAAGAAGAAGGCTACATCACCCAGGAAGCGTTACAGGCGGTGGCCGAGGCAATTGGCTTAACCGTCGATGATGTTGAAAGTATAGCCACCTTTTATACCATGTACTATCAGCAGCCTCCTGGGAAAAAGGTCATTAAAGTTTGCACCAGTATCTCTTGTTATCTTCGCAACTGTGATGCGCTGGTGAGCCACCTCGAGCAAAGACTGGCTATTAAGCGTGGCGAGACGACCGCTGATGGCAATTACACATTAATGACAGCTGAATGCCTTGCCTCTTGTGGCACTGCCCCCGTACTCCAGGTCAATGATCAGTTTGTCGAGAATGTCACCCTTGAGATGGCTGACGCGCTGCTAGATGAGTGGGACAGGGAATTGAGCATGAAAAAACTTGAATCAAAAACGGAGATACCCTTATAAGGAATCCTGAGATATGTCAGAACTTATTCTCACAAAAGATATAGATGCCCCTGGTCTGGATACCCTTGATGGCTATCGTCAACACGGTGGCTACCAAGCGCTCGCCAAAGCTCTCAAAGACTACCAGCCTGGTGAACTGGTCGAGTTGGTCAAGAAATCTGGACTGCGTGGGCGTGGTGGAGCAGGTTTCCCTACTGGTATGAAGTGGAGCTTTCTCGCCAAGAATGACAAGACGCGCTACCTCTGCTGCAATGCTGATGAAAGCGAACCAGGCACCTTCAAAGACCGCATGATAATGGAGAAAAACCCTCATCAATTGGTCGAGGGAGTGATCATTACCAGCTATGCCTGCCGAATTTCGACCGCCTTTATTTATGTTCGCGGTGAACTGGCACTGGCAGGTGACCAGGTCGAGCGGGCCGTCAATGAAGCATATGCCGCGGGCTTGATTGGCAAGAACATCCTGGGCAGCGATTATACCCTCGACGTGATTGTGCATCGAGGAGCGGGCGCCTATATTTGTGGCGAAGAGAGCGCTCTGATGGAATCGCTGGAAGGCAGGCGTGGCTATCCACGATTAAAGCCACCTTTCCCGGCAGCGGTTGGTCTCTATGGTGGGCCGACAGTCATCAATAACTGCGAAACGCTCGCGACCATTCCTGCGATTGTGATGAATGGTGCGGAATGGTATGCCTCGTTTGGCACTGAAAAGAGCACTGGAACGCGTATCTTCTGCTTGAGTGGCCATGTCAAAAAGCCTGGCAACTATGAATTGCTCTTAGGCACGCCACTGCGCACCTTGATCTACGACGAGCGGTATGGTGGAGGTATCCTTGACGACAAGCAGCTCAAAGCAATCATTCCGGGAGGATCATCAACTTTCATACTCGGCGCCGATAAAGTAGATACTCCGCTCGACTTCGAGTCCGTCGCGGCGGCAGGTTCAATGCTTGGCTCTGGCGGAGTCATCGTCATGCACGAAGATACCTGCATCGTAGATGCCGTAGTGCGTATGACAGAGTTTTACCGCGACGAATCATGCGGTATCACATTCGAGAGGGACGATGCATGGTAGGCGCGCGGGCCTCCCTTGCGGTCACCCATTGAGCAACAAAGTGCCTACATCCTAAAGAGCGAAACAGGGTTCTTAGGGGCGTGGGGGTGTCCCCCACTTTCCCCCAAATCCCCCCGACGGATGGAGAGCCAAACATAAACGGTAATAAAACAGGGTTCTTAGGGGCGTAGCCCCTGAGCGGGGGCGTGGGGGTGTCCCCCACTCCCTCCACTCTTCTTTGCGGATGAAGACCCAAACATAAACGGTAATAATGATATGTCAGAAGAGAAAAAAGACGAACTTGTTAACCTGACGATTGACGACATCCCTGTCGCGGTTCCTCCGGGAACATTGGTCTGGGCGGCGGCACAACAAGCCGGCATCGAGATTCCTATCTATTGTTATCATCCCAAGATGCCGCCTCTAGGCGCCTGCCGTATGTGCTTTGTGGAGATTGAGAAGATGCCCAAGCCTCCACAGACAGCCTGTACAACCCCGGTCAGTGAAGGTATGATCGTCAATACCAAAACTGAAAAAGTAATCAAGGCACGTAAGGGCACGCTGGAATTTTTGCTGATCAATCACCCTCTCGATTGTCCTATTTGTGACAAAGGGGGGGAATGCGATCTGCAGGACTTCACTTTACGCCACGGGCCAGGTGGCACGCGCTTCGACCTGTACAAGCGTCATTATCCGAAACCCATTCCCGTCAGTGATAGGGTTATGCTTGACCGCGAACGTTGCATTTTATGCCAGCGCTGCACGCGCTTCAGTTCGGAAATCTCGATGGATAACGGCCTCGTGATGATCTCACGCGGCTATAAAATGGAAGTCGGCACCGCACCCGATCACGCCTTTGACTCGATCTTCTCTGGCAATACCGTGGAGATGTGCCCGGTGGGGGCGCTCACGGCTACTGCCTATCGCTTCAAGGCCCGTCCATGGGAGTTGAAGCACATTCCGAGTGTTTGTAATAACTGCAGCGTCGGCTGCAATGCCCGTATAGATGTACGTGTCGATAAGATTATGCGCCTGATGTCGCGCACCAACGACGCAATCGACGATGGCTGGCTGTGTGATCGTGGCCGTTGGGGCTTTGAGTTTGTCAATAATCCGCAGCGTCTGCGTACTCCGCTGATTCGACACAATGGCAAATTGGAGCCAGCAACCTGGGATCAGGCATTCTATTTGATCGCTTCACGACTCAGGAATATTGCTGATAAGTATGGAGCAAAGGCAATCGGTGGCATTGGCTCGACTCGCACCACGAATGAAGAAGCATATCTCTTCCAGAAGTTACTGCGCGAAGTCATTGGCACGCCGAACATCGATCATCATCATGGATATTTTCCTGATCCACGCGATCCATTGACGGGTAAACCCTGGATGATGACCAACAGCATCGCGGACATAGAGAAAGCTTCGCATATCGTGTTGGTTGCCGCCGATCCCTACCAGCGTCAACCCATCCTCAATCTGCGTATCAAGAAGGCTATGAAGGCAGGTGCCCAAATCTACATCGTAAACGAGGGCATGACGGAGCTTGATCCCTTTGCTGTGAGCAAAATTACTGTTCCTCAGAACGGCGTTGGTATAGCTGCGAAGATGCTTCTGAAGCATGTACTCAACAACGAGATAGTAAATCCTCACCAGTACGAAGATATACGGGCAAAGATACAGGGGGAAGACGAGAGTATTCGAGCATCCACAGAGATCTTTGGGCTTGAGACAACGACACAGCTACATCATCTTGCAGATGCGCTCAGGCGTTGGCCCACTCGTCGAGGATGCCAATTCGCTTGGTGTACGTGATATGGGACTTCTGCCAGATGTTCTACCCGGCTATCAGGCCGCTTCGGAGAGTGGCTTGCCTTATTACGAGATGCTTAACAGCCCCGATATCAAGGCCTTGTACGTGATGGGCGCGAATCCAGCACGGCACCTGGCGGGTACCCTACCTGGCAGCCTGGAATTTTTAGTAGTACAGGATATTATATTGACAGAAACGGCCCAACAGGCCGATGTAGTACTGCCTGCGGTCACCTTTGCGGAAAAAGATGGCAGTATGACGAATATTGACCATCATGTGCAAGCTATTCGACATGCGTTGCGCCCACTGCCCGGGGCGAAGGCCGATTGGGAAATCCTTACAGCTCTTGCAAGGAACCTGGGCCAGAAGTGGAATTACAACAGCCCACAAGAAGTGTTGCGAGAGATCGCAGCTACCAACCCGTTCTATGCAGGGCTGACGTGGGAAGACCTGGGCGCGCAAGGGGTACGCACGCAGGAGCAGGAGGGACAGGGGAGAGCATTGTTGAGCAAAGCCAACATAGCGATGCGAGAGGGAAGGGCACATGCTTGATTTTCTCAATAACATTATTGTTGCCAGTGTAATCAAAGGCGCAATTGTCATCCTGGCGCTACTGACGGCCTTCGCCTATATGACACTGATCGAACGGCGCGTTGTGGCAAAAATCCAGGGTCGCCTTGGACCAAACCGTGCCGGCCCTTTCGGACTCTTCCAGCCTATAGCTGATGCCCTCAAGATGGCTTTCAAAGAACAAATCGTGCCATCACAAGCCAAAAAGGTGATCTATCTGATCGCACCCGTGATTTCCGTAGTAATTGCGCTTTGTGCCTTCGCTGTCGTACCTATCGGCAATAACTGGATTGATGGCAAGCATAGTGTCTGGGATCCTTTCATTGGCGATATCAATGTTGGCCTGCTGTGGATCCTCTCAATCTCATCACTGGCGGTGTATGGTATAGTTCTCGGAGGCTGGTCTTCCGGTAACCGCTACTCATTGCTGGGTTCATTGCGCAGCGCGGCCCAGATGGTCTCCTATGAAACAAGCCTGGGATTGGCCCTCA
>WNGJ01003144.1_pt1 | contig 22072 bp, 13 predicted proteins | sample 5400611 | NCBI WGS metagenome assembly WNGJ01 (sample SAMN13153375, study PRJNA577476) | soil metagenome | isolation source: 40 cm soil or saprolite under Garry oak tree replicate 1 | place: USA:California | collected 2016-06-15
TGCTTCTTCACCTTCGTACGTGAAGCCACTCATTAAATCCAACTCCGGAGCGCCCTTCACCTGCTGCGAATTACCGGCTTCGCACCACCTGCCGGCTCTCTGCAATCCCTGGCAAGCTACTCCTCTCCATCATCGCTGGAGGATATGTATTTATTTGTACTAGCGTAGTATAGCCCAGATAGGGCTGAGATGCAAGAGGCGAACGGGGTTAAATTCAGTCGTAATAATAGTACCTACGTCGTTCTCTCATTCGCCTCATGAACCCTCTAAAGAAGAAGATCGAGCCCAGTATCATTAAAAGCCGTCTCATGGCATCTCCTTTTCCGGTTTTAAATACGTCACTAATAAATATACGTTTGTCGAAAGGAAATAGTTCGCTCCAACTACGCGATGTTCGGCTTCGACTCGCAGCATACACGCTTCAATCCCCAAGAGCGTACGATTACCTCCTCCAACGTGTCTCAATTGAAGTCCTAGTCCTCTGGCAAGCTCCTTGCTCTTGCATTGACTGCCAAAAAGCAGTTTCTGCCGGTCGGCTCTACAAGCCGACCGAATCGAAATAAACGGAGCAGTACTAGGATTCCAGCCTCCGCTTTTACACACAACTCAGTATACTGTCGAAGAATACCCTCAGGTATACATTGCTCTACCACGGCCAGATGCTCCTTCCTCGTTCTTAACCTGTATGAACATCCCGTCAACACATCACCATGGTATATTTTAAATGTCAGGTATTAGCACGTAATGAGAAAGGTGATTAACTGAGGTGTAGAATGCAAAATATGCAAACTACATCGAAGCTACATACATATATTACAACATATTTCATGCAATAATAATACATTTACAAGTCAGCTTCTTTTCTTTGTAGTTACATAACAATTTCGATTTTAAGAAACTAGGTCTATACTTTACTTTCTTTGTGTGATATAATGTCCATTGTATTTTTGACTTGTGACTTTCGTCGCAATTCCAGCATCACCTGTTGTTAACCAACGTGATGTGCGAGTTTTGCTCTGCGGGGTCCAGAGATGCCCCCCTCCCACCGCAGGCGGCGCTCAAAGAAAAAACTCGCCCATAGACTTAGCTAGGCGAATATCACGAGCATTTCCCTGAAAACATTGATGGATAGAAATTAAGTATTGATAAGTTACCTAACTGGTGGCATGGAAGAATGTGTTAGGTAACTATTGTTGAGTAGCGTGCAGTAGTTTGCTACTTTTTGGGATCGCGGGGGGACATATGCGTATTCCATGGGTATTCGGAGATCATTTGCTCCTGCTCAATGAGACAGAGAAGCGCCCTTCCTCTATAAGAGTTGGCTCTGATGCCTGGTATGCCTGGCTGGCAAACGAGCAGAACAAGTCATTTTCATTCAGGAATGATTTGGGCACCTTTACTGCTCGGCGTGAGCAACTGCGCAATAGCCGGTACTGGTATGCCTACCGTAGAAGCAATGGAAAGCTGCGCAAAGTCTATCTCGGCAGGGCGGAAGAGTTGACGCTCGAACGGCTGCATGCCATAGCAGCAGTACTGAGTGGACAGGTCGATCCTGACGATGCCCCATACGCAAACAAGCTTGAGCTTGAAGAGGATATCCCTCAAACGCATGCCGTTTCTACTCTTAATAGAGATGTTCTCCCCCAGGCTGAGAATCTCTTTGCAAGCTACCCGGCCCGACCTGAACCAGCACTCGGCAACTCGAGCGCATATTTCTGCAACCTTCCGATACAACCTACTCCACTGATTGGACGCGAACAGCAGGTAGAGGCGGCCCGTGCTCTCCTACAACGCTCCCAGGTGCGCATCCTCACCCTCACCGGGCCTGGCGGCGTCGGCAAGACCCGTTTGGGCTTGCAGATAGCAACTGACATGAAGGATGATTTCAGGGAGGGTATCTGTTTTGTTTCACTCGCCTCTACCTATGATGCTGACCTGGTAATCTATACCATTGCTCAGGTGCTCGGACTCGCAGATGTCGGAGCCCAGCCCTTGTCCGAGCGCCTGAAAGTCTATCTGCATGAAAAGCACATGCTGTTGCTGCTGGACAACTTTGAGCAGGTAGTGACGGCAGCCCCTAAGCTTTCGGAACTTGTTGCGTTCTGCCCTGGTTTGAATATCCTGGTAACAAGCCGCTCGGCATTACGTCTTCGCGGCGAACACGAATTCCCGGTGCCACCGCTTGCACTGCCTGATACGAGACATCTTCCTAAGATTGAAGCCCTGGCGCAGTATCCAGCAGTAGCGCTCTTCATCCAGTGTGCGCAGAGTGTCAAACCCGATTTCGATCTCACGAACACCAATGCCGCCATCATAGCACAGATTTGCACACGCCTGGACGGGCTGCCGCTGGCGATCGAATTGGCTGCGGCTCGCCTCAAACTGCTACCGCCACAGGCATTGCTCGCACGGCTAGAGAAACGGCTCCAGGTATTGACAGGTGGAACGCGCGATATGCCCGCTCGGCAGCAAACGCTGCACAACACCATCGCATGGAGCTATGAGCTGCTGAATGCTCAGGAGCAGCGGCTCTTCCGGCGACTCTCCGTCTTTGTGGGGAGCTTCAGGCTGGAAGCAGTGGAGGCCCTGTGCGCTGCTTTTGGCGACATGACAATACCTCTCTTAGAGGCGGTGACATCGCTAGTAGACAAGAATCTCCTGATGCAGGTCGAGCAAGAAGGCGATGAGCCTCTCCTCTTGCAGCTCGATACAATCCGTGAATTTGGCCTTGAGTACCTGGCCGCGAGCGGGGAGCTGGAAACCGCCCGGAAGGCTCACGCTGAGTACTATCTAGCGCTTGCAGAAGAGGCGGAGCCAGAACTGCTTGTTGCCAGGCAGGCAATGTGGCTGAAGCAGCTGGAGCAGGAGCAAGAGAATTTGCGGGCAGCGCTGCTGTGGTGGCTGGAGCAGAAAGAGATAGCAGCAGCCTTGCGACTAGGGAGCGCCCTGAGAAGATTCTGGCTTATTCGTGGCCATCTGAGCGAGGGACGTCAATGGCTGGAGCGGGCGCTCATGGAGAGCAAGGAGGTGGGAGCATCGGTGCGGGCGAAAGCGCTCAATACCGCGGCACTGCTTAGCGGCTTGCAGGGTGACTTTTCTCGATCAGAGGCACTATGCCAGGAGAGTCTCGCTCTGCTGAGAGCCTCAGGAAACACCCGGCTCATGGTGGACTCCCTTTGGGTGCTCGGGCGGCTGGCCACGGAAAGGTGCGACTTTGCGAAGGCACGCCTGCTAGGAGAACAAGCCCTGGCCTTATCAAGGAAGGCAGAAGACAAATGGAGCATCGCTCTTTCGCTCCACCGCCTCGGGTCCACGGCCTTTTACCAGGGGAAGTACGATACAGCCCGTTCACTGCTGCAGGAAAGCCTGGCCCTCTTTAAGGAGAACGAGGATACCTACTTTGCTGGCGAGGTGCTCCGGTGCCTGGCGGATGTATTCATTTCCCAGGGCGATGATGCGAGGGCTCAGACCTCAACCGAGGAAAGCCTCAGGCTTTCAAGAGAGTTAGGCTTCAAGTGGAACATCGCCTGGTCGCTCAGCCTGTTGGGGCACATTGCCCTCCATCAGGGCGATGCTGCTACAGCACGTTCCTTGCTGGAAGAGAGCCTGGCGCTCCATAAGGAAGTTGGAGACCTGCAGGGCATTGCGAGATCATGCTCCCTCCTAGCAACAGTGGCAGCTTTGGGGCATGATCGCACAACGGCACGCGCTCTCTATGAGGAGAGCCTGTCAATTGCCGGGAAATTGGGGAACAGATGGTTCATCGCCTTGTATCTCGAAGGATTGGGCGAGGTGGCCGTAGACCAGGGAGAGCCAGCGTGGGCGGTACGACTATGGGGCGCGGCAGATACACTGCGCAAAGCCATTGGGGCCCCCATGCCACCTGTCGAGCGTGCCAGCTATGAGAGCATGCTATCGACGGCCCGCGCCCAACTCGGTGAGGAGGTCTTTGCCATGACGTGGGCAGAGGGACAAAGCATGTCGCCAGAGCAAGCCCTGGCAGCACAGGGTCCCGCAGCCATCGCGAAGCAAGCGAGCACGATCTCACAATCGAAGACCGCAGACGCATCGCCATCCACCCTTCCCGCTGGACTGACGAATCGAGAAGCTGAGGTGCTGCGTTTGATCGCCAGGGGACTGTCAAACGCCGAGATCGCCAAACAGCTCGTTATCAGTCCCTACACCGTTAATTCCTACCTGCGCTCTATTTACAGCAAATTAGATGTCACCTCACGTAATGGGGCCATGCGTTACGTCATTGATCACAACCTCGTTTGAAGAGGCTACAACTTTTTTGAGTATATCGTTAACTCATGCTCCATACCCCTTAAGATCCATCTAATCAATTCTAACGAGTACCCCTCGAAAACACCCTCACCAAATTACCTCGTTTTTGACGATGTGTTTCCAGACACAAGATGGTACATTCTGAACTGCAGATTTGAGCTTACATTGCAATACTCTCTCACACGGTATGAGTCGGCATGGAGCTTGCTCATCCGACTGTTGGGTAGCTGCCGGGTGTACAAGGCAAACAAACAGTCTGCATTCAGTCAGAGGGAGGAACGCAAGGACTCGCGGGATCTTCAGAACGTGGTGAGGCGTTGATCTGGAGGGTCATGGTCAGCTTGCTGGGGTATCAGCTGGCTAGAAGGAAGCGTAAAGGACATTTCAGATGCGCTTTGGACAGAGAGAATGCGCCTTCTACGTATTACCTCACTGTGGGGGTATGTGGTGATGGCTTCACTCTCTAACCCTCAGTTGCCCTGGGATTTCATATTTTTGTAACACCGCTCATACAGGTGAAAGAACCACAACCTTGGTCAGGTGCAATTCAGTTTTCAACCTATCAACCAGAGCAACTCTTTACAGGCTTAGCTTTAGAAATATGAGACATGTTAAAAAATTTTAAGAAGTCGCTAGTGCCCTTGCACAATGTGCAGTCTCAGATACACCAAAATGGTCACTATTCAACATCGCAGGGGTCTCCTTCCAATGGGTCATCGCAATTTAAAGTGCCCTTCACACCGGTGCCCAATGGGAAGCCTAGCAAGCAGATAGAAGGTGAGTACTACTCAGCACCTGCGATGCCTCTTTCCAACGGAGCATCACAATTTAAAGCGCCGGCGACACTCTTTCCCAACCTACCAGCTACCCCTTTTCTCGACTTACAACCTACCGTTGTTGATCCACGCATACACGAACGTGTGGAACAATACGCTGATGCGGCCCTGGAGATCAAAAAGGTGGGGAAACTCGAAGTTCGTACCTTCGCACCATTCCAAGAACACACCTCTGCGCTGAAGGTGATAACTCCACATCAGTTTACATTTTTTGCTGCACTAGTACTCTGCTGGCTCGTGGGTCTCCTTTTCTTGCATCTAACGATGTTCGCCATCACCTTAGGCATAATCACGCTGCTCTACATCTGTGGATTTGTAATCAGCGGCATTCTGGCAACAAATTCATTCATCAGTAGTAGCTTTGGAGAAAAGATTGATGAGGAGATCATTATTGCGCTGGACCAGCGTGGCGTTGAGTGGCCAACCTACACCATTCTTTGTCCTCTTTACAAAGAATCAACCATCGTGCCTCAATTTGTAGAGGCCATGAAGGCGCTGAATTATCCAATGGATAAGCTTCAAGTGCTCTTTCTCACAGAGGAAAATGATAACGAAACACGAACTGCATTATATAGGATGCATCCTCCTCCAAGTTTTACCATTCTTACGGTTCCCAAAGGCACCCCACAAACAAAGCCTCGTGCATGCAATTTTGGATTGCTCCAGGCAAAGGGCCAGTTCATTGTGATTTTCGATGCAGAGGACAAACCAGAGCCCTACCAGCTGAAGAAAGCGGTCCTGACCTTCGCGAACCATGGAGCAGAAGTAGCCTGTGTGCAGGCCAAACTCAACTATTATAATACCACGCAGAACCTTCTGACATGCTGGTTCACCGCTGAGTACAGCACCTGGTTCGATATTATGCTGCCAGGCCTGCAGCGTACTGGCTTTTCGCTCCCACTTGGAGGAACATCCAATCATTTTCGCACAGAAGTATTACGTGCGTTAGGAGGGTGGGATGCCTTCAACGTGACAGAAGACTGCGACTTAGGGTTACGTATCTCACAGTATGGCCTGAAAACGGCGGTACTTGATAGCACAACCTACGAAGAGGCCACATCTCGCTTCAAAAGCTGGCTCTTACAGCGTTCGCGCTGGATCAAAGGCTATCTTCAGACCTACCTCGTGCATATGCGTCATCCTCTACAGACACTACGGCACAGGCATTTGCGCAAGTTTTTCTCACTGCAACTCATTGTGGGCGCCTGGACGGTCGTATTGCTAATCAACCCCTTCATGTGGGCGTTGACTCTCCTCTATATGCTGTTCCATCCAGTACAGCTTTATAGCATCCTTTTTCCCGGTCCTATCCTATATATGGGGGCGTTTTGTCTCATCTTTGGCAACTTTTTCTACGTCTATATTCACCTTATTGGATGCTTACGGCGTAAAGAATATGCCCTTATTAAATGGGTTTTGCTCATCCCTCTGTACTGGGTAATGATGAGTACCTCAGCTTACATAGCCTTCTATCAACTTTTTGTGAAGCCGCATTATTGGGAGAAGACCCAGCACGGTAACCATCTGGCACCATCAGCAAGAGCGCAAGTCCGTACATTATTACCAGATTTAGAGCGGGAAGGAGGACGATAATGCCGACTACGCGCATCTTTGCGATTACCGATGGTAGAGTTTTCAAACATGTAGCGATCTCAAATGAGCTTGAGACGACAACCCAGAAGGTGACAGCTCTTCGAAGTAGACTTTCCAGTCAGCTAGGGCAACGCAAAGCCCGCCGGCAGATACATCTGCCACGTATTCGGGATCGCTGGCTGCTTACGGCACTGATAATAGCGATCATAGCAAGTATTGGCTCAACAATCTACGTGTTCCAGCACCATCTGACACTAAGTAGTGGAGATGCGATGTCACATATGCTATTTGGAAGAGCCATCTTGGATAGTGCGACACCAGGGTTTGCACAGTTAGGGGGCGTCTGGCTCCCACTTCCTCACCTTCTGATTGCGCTCTTTGCTTGGAATGACTATCTCTGGACAACAGGACTTGCCGGAAGCATTGTGGGTATGGGCTGCTATCTTGGAACGAGCGTCTATGTTTTTCTGGCAATACGTCGGTTGACACAGAACAGTTGCGCAGGCTTTATTGGGTCGCTTGTGTTTATACTGAATCCAAATGTCCTCTACCTTCAGGCAACACCGCTTACCGAACCATTATGCTGGCTCACATTTACAGCTTCGTGCTACTACTTGCTGGCATGGATACAAGAAGATAAACAGCGCTATCTTGTGCTTGCGGCCGCAAGTACGTTCTTTGCAACCCTGGCACGTTATGATGGCTGGTCGGTGTTTCTCCTTTTTCTCGTTGTTATTCCTCTTGTAGGGTCACTAAAGCGCTATTCCAGACAGAAGATTGAAGGCCTGGTTCTTCAGTATGGAGTACTTGGAGGGTTTGGTATTCTACTTTGGCTTGTTTGGAATAAAGTGATCTTCGGTGATTTTCTCTACTTTCAGCATGGAGAATATTCTTTCCAGCTGCACGCAGATGTTGCAGCTGCTGCCCCGTTCTTTCGCCATCATATTCTGACCGATACCACCTATTATGCTATGGGTGCAGCAGAGACGATTGGCACGGTTCTCACAGCGCTTGCCGTTGTTGGACTCATTCTGTTTCTTCTCAGGCGCAGAAGTATTACATATACTATTGCCATGCTTATTTTCTTAGTACCATTTGCTTTCTATGTGATAGCTTTCTTTTTTGGTCAGGCAAGCATATTTGGCCCTCATACACCTTTTTACCTCTCTGGTATTATTCCAAGTACAACAAATCTGACTAGTAGTCGGTATGGGTCAGAGATAGTAGCACCAGCAGCAATCTTTGTCGGTTTATTAGTACCACGAGGGAATCAACAGTTCCATATACATATAAATGGTATCTGGATAGTGAGGATAGGTCTATTACTTATTACTATTACTCAGTCAGTCTGGATACTGTATGGTGGAGTCATATCAGTAATGTCTTTGATGCCTCCATCCTGTAATTCCTCGTACTCAATTAGTGCTTACTTGAACCAGCATTACGATGCAGGCTATATCCTGCAAACCAATGCCCCATTTCACCTTTCTGAGTCGGAATCCGGTATCCACTTCAGCAATGTTATCTATGAGGGAAGCGGTGTTCTCTGGCGGCAGGCACTTCGGGATCCGGCACACTCAGTTGACTGGGTCGTCATGCAACCAGGGGATAGAGTTGCAAAAGCGATTGCTCAGAATGATCCTACATTTTCATCACAATTTACGCTCGTTGCTTCAGTAAATGGGTTGAACCTCTATCATAAAAATGGTTTACCACCGCTACCCACACGTCCACTATCATCCTATCTTGCAGGTGAGCAGCGGATCTGCAGTATCGAGAATTCTGGACATGTAGTACCTACAACACAGGGGGGAACCAGCTTGGTAAATATAGCCAGGGGCTATTCTGGCCTGCTGTACAACATACCAAAGGAGGCTAAAGATGATCCAGTGAAGACCGGTAGTAGCCGCTTGGAACGTCCGTTGTGCCGTAATTGTTGATCTTATGCAAGACAAATCCACCCAATGATTTTGGGAAGGGAGTAAACAGATGACGAAAATCAGCATCGTTATACCTGCTTTGAACGAAGAAACAGGCATTGGTCCTGTCCTGCGCGAGATTCCCATTGCTACCCTCGAACAAATGGGATATGAAACTGAAATTTTAGTCGTTGATAATGGATCAACGGATAGAACGCCTCACATTGCGAGAGAACAGGGGGCAACGGTTATCTTACAGCCGGTTCGCGGGTATGGGAATGCGTATAAAGCGGGGTTTGCTAACGCATCAGGTGAGATTATCGCCACGGGAGATGCTGATCTGACCTATCCATTTGCCATGCTTCCATTGCTGATTAAGAAACTGGAGCAAGAGGAAGTAGAGTTTCTGAATACCGATCGCTTGACCAATCTGGATAAAAGCGTTATGAGCACCTCCCATCAATGGGGCAATTGGCTGCTTACACAGTTGATCAAACTGCTCTTTGGATGCCCTTTTAAGGATACACAATCGGGGATGTGGGTGTTTAAAAGAGAGATTTGGCCAAAGCTCAACGTACGAGCAGCTGGCTGGCCTTTTTCATGGGAATTGAAAATCGAGGTATATAGAAGAGGTTTAAAATGTGCGGAGGTTCCCATTGCTTATCGTGCACGGGTAGGAGAAGTAAAGCTGCAGACTCTTCGCGGGGGTCTTGACGCTATCTTCAACGTATTTAGGAAACGACTCCAGGTGGCCCTTGACTCCAACAAGTCGCCAGAAGTGAGCATGAGGGACCTTCTTTTAGAGCCAGATCCTGCTCAACGAACCCTCTGAGGAGGCCCTGTGGTAGTTTTTCGGCAAACAACTACCGAAAGGCCAAAAGGTCCTGGTTGCGCCGTGAGTAGCGGCGAAAGCGGAGGAAAAGGCCAGGTCCTGCGGAGGGACAACAGTAGTCTAAACACTTATAGAGAGGAGGGAAAGAAGAGATGTTAATTGCCAGAGCGCCCATGCGCATCAGCTTCGGAGGGGGAGGAACAGACCTTGAAGCGTACTACGCCAGGTACGGTGGGTTAGTGATCAGCACCGCGATCAATAAGTATTTTTATGCCATCATCACCACAGATGAGCCTGATGAGCTGCAAGTCATTTCAGCGGATTATCGTTCGCTCTTCCGTCACTCGACGTATAACGATCTTTTCTGGAATGGGGACTTAGCGCTCCCGAAAGCCATTTTGCACCACTTTGGCATTCGTCGAGGAATTAACCTGTTCGTTGCTAGCGAAGTACCACCCGGCACAGGGTTAGGATCATCGAGTGCTGCCGCCGTCACGCTGGTGCGAGCTATCTCAACGTTACTGGAACAACCGATGACGAAACAGCAAGTGGCAGAGCTGGCCTCCTATATCGAAATTACCAAGATGGAGATGCCCATTGGGAAGCAAGATCAATATGCTTCCTCCTTTGGAGGGCTAAACAAGATCACCTTCACCAGCGAGGGTGTGACCGTCAAGCCGGTGAGAATTGCTCCCGATGTCAGGCAAACGTTGGAGCGGCGGTTGATGCTCTTCTTCACGGGCAGCTCGCGCGAGTCGACCTCTATTCTGAAACACCAGCGCAAATCAACGCAGGAGCAGGATGAAGCGGTGCTCAACGCCTTACATCACATCAGACAGATCGCCGTTGAGATTCAGGTTTGCCTGGAAGAAGGAAATCTGGATGAGTTTGCTCGCCTGTTGCATGCTTCCTGGCAGGAGAAGCGGCGCCTGGCGCCCAGTCTCTCGACCAGTTTTATCGATGGGTGCTATGGGCTCGCCCTGGAACATGGAGCTGCGGGCGGCAAGATCACCGGGGCAGGCGGCGGCGGCTTCCTCCTGCTCTACTGCCACGAGCAGACGCAAGATGCCGTGACCACAGCGCTCGAAGAGCAAGGACTGAAACGCATGAGCTTCCGTTTTGAACAGCAAGGAGCAAAGGTGCTGCTGAATGTGGCAAATTCCAATACCCTCTGGATAGGCCCTTATGCAGAGCCTGCCTTACACTCATAACTGAGCAGACAAGATTTGATTGTTCGACCAGGAAGGAAAGGGCTACAAGACATTGGATGCTATTACCAGCTACTTTGCAGAGCTTGAGCAGATGATCCGGTCCACCTCGCTCCCGCATCTTGAGGAGGTTTTGCGGCTGCTCGAAGAGGCCTATCGCCATGGGCATCGCATTTTCATTATGGGCAACGGTGGGAGCGCAGCCACCTCCTCGCATTTTGCCCTCGACCTTGCCAAGAACACCATTATGCCAGGTGCGCCACGCTTGAAGGCCATTTCGTTGACAGACCATGTTGCATTAATCACGGCCTGGAGCAATGATACGGCCTACGAACACATCTTCGCGGAGCAACTCGCCACTATGATCGAGCCCGGTGATGTGGCCATTGGCATTAGTACGAGTGGGAACTCGCCCAATGTGATCAACGCATTGCGTCTTACGAAGCAGCTTGGGGGTGTGACCATTGGCCTGTTAGGGGCGGAAGGTGGCAAGATGAAAGCCATCGTCGATGCGTATGTGCTGGCTCCAGGTCAGAACATCGAGCAAGAAGAAGACGCGCATATGATCCTGGCGCACATCATTACGCGTCATATGCGAGCAGTGGTGCATAACGTAGAAAGGTATGCTGCTGTTGCTCTAGCCGTCGGATAGAGGCCTCACCATGTCTACGATATTTCTTGATCGTGATGGAGTGATTAATGAAAACCGCTCCGATTATGTCAAAAGTTGGAGTGAGTTTCGCTTTCTACCGGGATCAAAAGAAGCCATTGCCAATTTGACCAGGGCCGGGCATCGCATCGTTGTTTGCACGAACCAGGCTGGGGTGGCAAAAGGTACGATTTCGGTAGGGACGGTGGAAGAAATCCATCGCCGTATGGTAGCTGAGATTGCTCAGGCGGGTGGCAGTATAGAACGGGTCTATTACTGTCCACATAGCAAAGACGAGAACTGCTCCTGCCGTAAACCTCGCCCAGGGATGTTGTTACGCGCACGTGAGGAGTTGGGCATTGACATGCATGATGCCATACTTATTGGTGACAGTATCAGCGATATGCGTGCTGCCCTTGCAGCAGGTGTCCACCCCATTCTGGTACTCACTGGCTTAGGTAGGGAGCATCTTCGTGAATACTGTCAGGAAGCTGATGGACCATTTCATATTGCTGAGAACCTGAAGAATACGACAGAGATTATACTGCAAGGAGGCCTCTGGGCCTGTCAGTGTATTCTGACGAAAAGATAGTAAGCAGATTGGTCAAGTGGAATGAATGGATGGTTGGGGGAGTGACATTATCGAATGTAGGTTGATAAGGAGGATAATTTGATGAATAATAATGTACAGCTAAAAAAAATTATTCTCGTTTCTGATATCGATGACCCCCAACCTGAAGCCATAGCAAGGAAAAAAGCGGAACTCCTTCAACAGCCTGGCGAGAAAGAGACTCAGACACCAGAAGCGCCAGAAATTACGCGCGAACAACTGGCGCTGGGGAAACGTCTACTAAATTGGCGCACGCTTGTTCCTCTGCTTATTGTCATTGTCGCAGTCGTCTACTTGGCACAAAAACAACATATCGATCCACAACAAATCGGGAGAGAGATTAGCCATGCGAATATGCTCTTCTTTCTCGCGGCCTTTGGCATCTTCTACCTCTCGTTTCCTCTCCGAGGATGGCGCTGGCGTATCTTACTGCAGAATGTTGGCTTTACACCAGCCAATGGTGTTCACCTGCCATCATTCTGGAAGCTGGTCGAGATTATCTACATTTCCTTCTTTGCGAATACGATTGTGCCTGCTAAGCTGGGAGACCTCTACCGTGCCTACCTCCTACGCCAGAATATCGGTGTTTCGACAACTCGCAGCTTCGGTACGGTACTGGCAGAGCGCCTGCTGGACCTGATCGTCCTGTTGTTGCTCTTCATCCCTGCAATCATCGTGAGTCTGCATGAGAATTTACCCTGGCAGTTGCGCTTGGGCTTAGAATTCACGTTAGCTGCAGTGGTTGTGGGTATCATTGGCCTGTTTGTGCTCCGCCAGGCGCGTGAACCTATCGCGAAGCTTGTGCCCCAGCGCTTCCGTCATCACTACTACCATTTTCAGGAAGGAACCCTTGGCTCATTTCGTCGCATTCCCATCCTCACCGGCTTGACCATAGGAGCGTGGCTCTGTGAGGCCTTGCGGTTCTTGTTCATTGTCATGGCGCTCAAGCTGATCCCCGGTGACCCGCTACATATCCTCACGGCAGCAATCGCCATTGGGCTCGGTGAGGCGCTATTGATAGGTATTCCCGCCACTGGGGGCGGCGTGGGTCTCGTCGAAACTGGCATGCTAGCAATGATTACATTGTTCTCTAGTGGTCCAAGTCTCGCAGCGGCGGCGATTCTGCTCGACCGTACTGTCAGCCTATTCAGCGTCATGGTGATTGGCTTTGTGGTCTTTATCATTGCGTTCGGGAGGCAAGCAGCAATACAGCCAGAGCAACCTGCTATCCTCTCTCTAAGGAGGCCCACTGAAATAAAGTATCCAGAAGAATGTGATAAGCTAGATGGATGAAGAAGCTCTCACAGGAGAACCAATCCAAGCTGATGAAGGGATGGCTTCATGTATTGTAGTGGCTCACGATACTCTGTGCAACAATATCTTGATGCAACCTTTACCCATGGATATGCTGGTGTATTAGTCTGGAGCGCTAATGGTGGTAATAGTGCATCTAATTACAACGGGACCAAATCAATGCTGAAAACTTGGGCACAGGCGCATGCAAGGGATGTCAATATTACAACAGTATATGTAAAGTCGAAAGCTACACGGTTGTTCTTACCCCACCACCGCCAAACATCCTTTAATCTGCTCCAGGTGCCCGCTCACATGCCCCGTCACATACTCCTCGACCAGCCAGCCCACCGGCTTCTCACCATACCGGCTATGCTGTCCAGTCAACTCCAAATCACTATCCCTCAAGCTGCTCAGCACTTCATCCAGCCTTGCATAGCTGCCCGGCAAGACTGCCTTGATCTGCTCCAAACTATCTGTACCGTGCTCGTTAATAGCAGCTAAACGTCTCTCGTCCTGGGCGGTGCGGCCAAAATTCTGGCCTGGTGTGGCTACCAGCTTTTCGATCTCCCCTGCCCAATATGGCATAATCTCCACGATATGCGCCAGGTTCTGCATAATCGTCCACTCGTTTTCAGCGGGCACCTGGTAAAGCTTGCTTGTATCCAAACTGGCCAACGGCCCATCGATAAGCTGGTTTAAATCAGCGTAAGATTTCTGCACACTTTGGCGGATAGCCTCCGTCTTTGGATTGGCTGGTGTCGTTGACATGCCTTTGCCCCTTTACTTTTGTGATGCTTTTCTCCATTATGCAATAATAGTGGGTAAAGAACAACGGCCCATCATTGCTTGATCCATGTCTTTGTATTCCCAGGTATAATTAATAAAGAGTGAGAAGTCTGCTACTTCCTCATAAAGGAGCTTGAATCATGCAAATTCCAACGTTCGAGGATGTCCTGCTCGCCCAGCGCCGGATTCACCCGTACCTGCAGCGCACTCCTCTATACAGCTATCCCGCTGTGAATGCCTTGCTTGGCACCGAAGTATATATCAAGCACGAAAACTACCAGCCGGTGGGAGCCTTCAAAGTCCGTGGAGGCATCAACCTCATCTCGCAACTCAGCCCTGAAGAGCGTACACGAGGCGTCATCGCCGCTTCCACCGGCAATCATGGCCAGTCCGTCGCATACGCCGCCCGCTTATTCGATGTCAAAGCCATCATTGTCGTGCCTGAAAAAGCCAATCCGGGCAAGGTGGCCGCTATGCAGGGCATGGGAGCGGAAGTAATCTTTCATGGCGCTACCTATGATGAGTCCAAGCTGCATTGTGAGGCCCTCGCTCAAATTCATGGCTATCGTTATATCCATTCCGGCAACGAACCCCTGCTGATCGCAGGAGTGGCCACGGAAGGGCTGGAAATGTTGGAACACGAGCCAGGTCTGAACGTCATCATAGTGCCTATCGGCGGCGGCAGCGGGGCGGCAGGTGTGTGCATTGTAGCCCATGCCGTCAATCCCGCGATCCAGGTCATCGGCGTGCAGTCGGAAGCGTCACCTGCGGCCTACGAGACATGGCGAGAGCGGCGCCTGGTCGATGCTCCCAATCGCACTTTTGCCGAGGGACTGGCCACGGGCGTGGCTTTTGAGTTACCACAGGCCATACTACGGGATTATTTGCACGACTTTAAGCTGGTGAGCGAGGAAGCGATAATGCGCGCCATGGTGTGGATGCTCGAGCGTGCTCATTCGCTGGCTGAAGGCGCGGGAGCTGCCGCATTAGCCGCGGCTTATGGCATGCGTGACGAGCTGAAAGGCAAGAAGGTAGGGCTGGTCTGCTCGGGCGGCAATACCTCGTTGGAGCACTTGAGGCTTGCCTTAGCTCTTTAGTTGATCAGATTCCCCTCCCCGCCCCAAAAAAGAGTAAAAGAGCGTGTTGCCGGTCTGGCGCTCCCGCGCCAGACCGGCAACACGCTCTTTTTTAATCTGGGGTGGGGGCTTGCTGCCAATCAGAGCGACTTTTGCGAGGCCCTGTTTAGTTGATTTGAGCTGCTTGTTCACATTGCCACTACATGCTACAATGTGACAGACGAACATTGTAAGCATTTTTGAAAAGAAAGAGCACATGGACGAGCAGGTGGTGGCCGGGCGTGATACCCAGGCGGATATCGCAGCTTTTGAGGCGCGATATCCGTTTCCCCTCGACGCATTTCAACAGGAAGCTATAACCCATCTCGCGCAGGACCGTTCCGTTCTGGTAGCGGCCCCCACTGGAACAGGCAAAACACTGGTTGCGGAGTATGCCATCTGGCGCGCGCAGCAATGTCAGCAGCGTGTCATCTATACTACACCGCTCAAGGCGCTCTCAAACCAGAAATATCGCGATCTGCGTGCCCTCTATGGGTTCGATGCCGTTGGGCTGGTGACGGGCGATATTGTAGAAAATAGCACTGCCTCCATCGTCGTCATGACCACCGAGGTCTACCGCAATATGCTTCTGGAAGAGGGCGGAGATCGCTTTGCGCGTGGCGAGAAGGTCATCCCCTCTTCCATGGCCGATGTTAGTTACGTCATCTTCGACGAACTGCACTACCTCAGCGATATCAGCCGTGGTCCTGTGTGGGAGGAGGCCATCATCTGTTCTCCGCCCGACGTGCGGCTGGTCGGCCTCTCGGCTACCGTCAGCAATGCACAGGATTTGGCCGATTGGATCAGTCGCGTGCATCGTCCTATCTCGCTGGTGGTGCATGAAGAGCGCGCCGTGCCACTCGAACACTACTACTTTCTCGATAATAAGCTGCGCCTGGTGGAGGATGCCGAAGGTAACCGTGTCGGACGTTTCCCCAACGTGGGCGGTGAGGCTCGCATGGCCAGGCTGGCGGGGCGCAACCGCACCTACACCTTCGGCGATGATGAAGACGACGAAGGCCGGTGGGATGAAGACAACGAGGAAAGCAATAAGAAAAAACGCCGAGCGGCCAGGGCAGCGAACGCGGCTGGTGAGGACTCCACTTCTACCATATCCAGGGCGAAAGAAGACCAGGGCAGCGATTCCCAGCGCCAGGTAGAGCGTAGAACGCCTGAGGCGAGCGAGATACTGACAGCCCTGCGCGATGCCGATTTATTGCCTTGCCTCTATTTCCTACCAGGCAGAAAGGTGGTTGAAGAAGCGGCCATGAGCGCTTCACTCCACCTGTTTACCACCCCTGAAGAGCAAGAGCTCATCAAAGAGGAGGTCGGTGTATGGCTTGAGCAACTGCCCAAAGAAGATCGCAATCTACAACAGGTGCATGACCTCGCACAAATCCTGCCCCGTGGGCTGGCTTTCCACCATGCCGGCCTTTTGCCCGGCTTGAAGGTCTTAGTGGAAACCCTCTTTGCGCGGGGACACCTGCGAGCGGTCTTTGCGACCGATACACTGGCGCTTGGTATCAATATGCCTGCGCGAGCCGTCGTCGTTGGCAGTCTAAGCAAATTCGATGGACAAGAAATGCGCCTGCTCACTCCCAATGAGTATCGCCAGTTGACGGGGCGAGCTGGCAGGCGTGGCATGGATGTGCAAGGAGCTGCAGTTATTCCTTATTCGCCCTGGGAGCCGTTTGAAGAGTCCTTCCAGCGCATCACGGCTGAGTTGTTACCGGTTACCAGTTCGTTTGTCATTCGCTATAACTCGGTGCTGAATCTCTGGCATCCCGGTGATATCAGTTACCTCCGTCGCATTTGCGCATCGAGCCTGCGCGAATACCAGCGTTACGTGTTATGGGAGCGCCGTGAGTCGGCGCGCCTGGAGAAACTGGAACAGCGCTATCAGAAAGGCAAGAAAAAGGGCAAGAAGAAAGGCGTATCCTCCGAAGCGGCGGCCCTGGCCATGGAAAAACGGCGCAAGCAGATTGGAGCATATCCACTCAGTCGCGCGGGCGCGGCCGAACTCGATGGCACAATTTTCGCGTTGCGCGCACTCGGCTCTATTGATGAGCATGATGAGCTGACGCTGCGAGGGCGCTTACTGCGCAGCATGTTCCATCCTGCAGGTATCTTGATTGTCGAAATGCTGCTACAAGGAGTGCTCGACGGACTTTCGGCTGCTGAACTTGCTGAAGTCTGTAGCTGGTTCACTTTTGATAGCGACCGCCGGCTCAATAACCATGGCATACTGAACACGCGTCTTACGCAGGTGCGCCGCGAACTCAGGCGCGTTGTACAGCATGTCCATGATATTGAGCAACGAGCCAGAATCAGTTTTACCCCTGACATTGTGCCTGAGTTTCATAGTGTGGCGCTCTCATGGTCGCGTGGTATGTCGCTGAGTGGGCTCTTACGCCGTATCGACCTTGCCGAAGGCGATATTTTAATGGTGCTCAACCAGACGATTGACCTGTTACAGCAGGCGCAATCGGCTGTAGGCCGGGTACTCGATGCAAGGGACATATGGATGCAAGAATCGTCGTCCACACCCGCTGACGCCGCAGCGGATGTAAACATCCCCGGCAAACGTGCCAGGAATCGTACCAATCAACTGCAGACCTATCGAGAACGCCTGGAACGCCTGCTCCCTCTACTCGCACAGGCCTCCGCTTCGTTGTTGCGTGGTATTATCATCCAAAGTCGTACAGTCCCCTCCATGACAGCCTATGTAGGTAATGAAGAGCTTTCTTTCGACTCCGAACAAGACACCGACCCCCAGGACGTAGTCGAAGGCGTTTAACCACATTTCCTGAAAACATCGAATCAACGCCGCTAGCCAGTTTATTGCGAATGATGACAGGCACAAACTTTACACCAGTTACCATTACTTTGGTCATGCCAATGAGGCCGATACATTGTCAGAAGCGAGGAAATTGGCTAACATGTACAAGCAGAGGCATATAGTAGTTGGCAGAATACGTGCGCAAATAGATGAGCAGGCACGAGATAGAAACACCAATAAAGAAGGGGTAGAGTTATTGATGAACGCTGAAGCATTGTTAGGAACGGTAGTGGGCACCTGCACACTTCAACAACTGGTAGGGCAGGGAGGAATGGGAGCGGTGTACCTGGCTCAACAATCTCGACCTCGGCGCCAGGTAGCTGTGAAAGTATTGTTACCGGCGACCACGCTGAAACCACAACACCTGGCTGCTTTCCTGGAACGCTTCCGGCGTGAAACTGATGCTGCTGCCTCGTTAGAGCATCCGAATATTATGCCGGTCTACGAATATGGTGAACGTGGCGGCTTAGCCTATCTTGTCATGCCCTACGTAGGTGGTGGTACACTACGCGATGTGATGGAACGCGAGGGCCAGCTAGCGCTGCCCAAAGTGCTGAATTACCTGGAGCAACTGGCTGCGGCGCTGGATTTCGCCCACTCGCGGGGTGTCATTCACCGCGACGTCAAGCCGGCCAATATTTTACTCACCCCGGAAGAACGCTTGTTGCTCACCGATTTTGGACTGGTCAAGCTGCTCTCTGAGGGACAAGCGGCACGTGCGCGCCTGACCGGCGCGGGCGCGCCAGTAGGGACGCCTGACTATATGTCTCCGGAACAGGTAATGGGCTTAGAGGTAGATGGGCGTGCAGACCAGTATTCGCTGGGCATCATACTCTATCAGATGGTGACGGGAACGACGCCATTCCAGGGAGAGACGCCCATGCAGATAGCGGCACAGCAATTGCACATGCAGCCTGCTTCGCCTCGCGTGTACCGTCCCGATCTGCCTATCGCGGCCGAGCAAGTCATACTAAAAGTCCTGGCAAAGCAACCCGCGGATCGCTACACGCATGCGCAAGAATTTGCAACGGCGTTCCGTCTGGCCTTGTACGCTCCTGAAATGCGGCAACAAAGCGCTCAAGTTGATGCATTTGCATCGAGCACAGGCGGCCTCACAGCTTCAGGATTGGTCACTCCGCGCGGACTCTTTGATTCCAAATGGCAGACAGGTACGATGCCCGCGGCAAGTGCCTCGACCCAATCCACTGGCCTGCTTTCTCGAACAGGCATGTTCCCCAAGGTGGGCACAGGTTCACTACCAGCTGCAACAGCTAACAATGCAAACCCTACAACCCCTGGCAATCCATTGCCAACGGCTAGGGGTGCGCAGCCGGCTTTCTTGCCGCAAGGGGTGACTCAAATGTCACCGTCACTGAAAGTTACTACGGGTGCTTTGACCGTCCCAAATAACGAGCAGACTGGCCAGGCAACGATCAAACTGACGGGACCGATGAAAGTGGTGCAGATGCCTGTTGCTGGTCAGCCGGGCCAGTTTGTTACGGGGTTGCTGCCGGCGCAGCCAGACCTGCAATCCCCAACTCCACCGCCGGCCAATGTAAAAAGCGCAAAAAAGCTGCAGAAGATAGCTACGGCGGTCGCTGTGATCCTACTGCTGGTTGGCGGTACTACCGGTGTTTTGTTCATGCGGTCTCACAGCAAGCAGACATCGTCTACGACGACATCGGCTGGTGTAATGGGTAATCCCAATGTGCAGGCAACCATGGCTGCACAAGCAACGGCCACTGCTCAATCGCATATTATTCTTTCAGACTCGTTGGCCTCGAATATCCACAATTTTCCTATTTCCACCGGCGGTTCAAAAATCTACGTGTTTTCGCACGGGGCTTATCATATTACCAACAACGGAAACAGCGGCGTTGCCGCATTTTTGGAAGAAACTCTTCCTAATGGGCCACTCGGCTATAAGTTGACGATGGAGGAGATTCAGGGAGACGATACCAGCATCGATAACTCATTTGGTATGATTATGCGTTATAGCCAGCATACCAAGGGGAAGCAGGTCATTAACACATTCTATAGCTTTGAAGTAGTCAATACCAACGGTGGGCAGTACAGGTTCTACAAGTACGATAACAGCAAAGGCCCATCGGTCAACCCCTGGACAGAGGTCTGGAATCAGGCGTTTGGGCATGAGTTTCACCAGGGCCACGGCCATGGCGCTATCAACACCATCAAAGTCTTTGCCAATGGCAGCAACTTTACCTTTACGGTCAATGGGAAAACGGTTGGCCGCGCCAAGGACAACTCTTTCTCCAGAGGCGCCGTCGGTATGCTTGTCAACCTGAAAGGTACAGAGGTTGCGTTCTCGAATATGCTCATCACTAATAATTAGTTGACCATTACTTAAGTCATATCTTCAAGGTCATTACATTGTCAGAACCACCCGTTATCGCTAAAATACGACCACGGGGATTCTCATAGCGGGCTTTTGTGCGCCCCTAAGCAGCAGTGAGAGGGAAGTTCTGATGAATGCTCAAGCTTTGGTGGGAAAAGTATTGGGAAGTAGCACCCTGCAAAGGGTGATTGGCCAGGGAAGCGCAGGAGCAGTTTACCTGGCTCAACAGTCGCATCCTTATGGCGACGGCCAGGTCGCCGTCAAAGTTTTTTTAAGAGCCTCCACGCTGGATCCTCTCCAGTATATAGACTTCCTGGTGCGCTTCCAGCGTGAGATGGATGCCGTTGCCAAACTGAACCACCCGCATATTCTGCCGGTACATGACTATGGTGAGTATGACGGTTTCGTGTACCTTGTCATGCCATACGTTGTTGGCGAGACTCTAAGCGCTATACTAGCACGCCGGAGAATGTTGTCTTTTGCAAAGGTTATACACTACCTGGAGCAATTAGCAGCAGCATTAGATTACGCACATCAGCGCGGAGTGGTCCACCAGGATCTCAAACCCGCAAACATCCTGGTCACTGTTGAAGACAAGTTGCTGCTCACCGATTTTGCGTTGACGAAGGCGATGCCGGAGGAGATCGCGGCGCGCATACGCCTGTTTACGGTAGGCATGCTGGATTATATGTCCCCGGAACAGGTAACGGGAAAAGATGCGGATAAAAGATCAGACCTCTATTCGCTCGGCGCTATACTGTATCACATGGTTACGGGAACCGCGCCTTTCCAGGGAGAGTCGCTCATGGAAGTAGCGAAAAAACATCTCCAGGTACCTCCGCGCTCACCCAGTTCAATACGCGTGAGTTTGCCCATTGCCGCGGAACAAGTGATGCTACGAGCATTGGCAAAGCGCCCCGCGGACCGTTATGCCCATGCGCAGGACCTTGCCACTGCCTTTCGTTTGGCCCTGGCCGCCGCAGACGCGCAGGCGGAGCATGCACAGCAACACGAGACGGCCTCGTCAAGCAGCGTAACCAGTACAGGCTTCCACTTCCCCCAGGGCCTCTTTGATCCAAAGGGGCCCTTACCAGGAGCTACCAGTGAGCAGGCCGCGAGTATATCCTCTCATACCGTGTCTACCGCTGCACCTGCTTCGTCACCATCGCTCGGTGGATTTGCCAGCTTTAAAAAGACCGCGTTACGACGTGAACGAGCTAGAGTTAGTGAACAGGTGACGATCTCGATGCCAGTAACAAATCCAACCACGCCGGTACAAGATCTACCCTTGATTCTCGCGGTTGACACGAATCCCTCTGCTGCGCTAGCGCTACCAGGTGCTGAACAAGAAATCACAGGCGCTGTGATTACTTCAGGGCAAGCGCAACTAAATTCAGAAACTGAGGCTAGGAGCGATTTTAGAATTAAGCAGCTAATGGCTCGAAGTAGAGCCACGCTGCGCAAGACGCCCATTGTAGCAACATTCCAGAAGATTATCTCACTTACACAGGCTCGAAGTAGAGCCACGCTCAGCAAGCTCCTTGGGGAATTAGATGCCCTTGCCCTGGTTATTACATTGATGGGCGTTGCAAAAGTTGTCAGTGTACATGTTGCCGGTCAACTGGGCCGCTACTTTACAAGCTTGCTGTCCGTGCTTCCTACTAATCTGCCAGAAGCAAAAGCTCGCCTGCAAAGGCATTTGAAGCTTATCGGGTTGGTGATGGTTGCCTTGCTGGTATTTAGCAG
>WNGJ01023018.1_pt1 | contig 22068 bp, 26 predicted proteins | sample 5400611 | NCBI WGS metagenome assembly WNGJ01 (sample SAMN13153375, study PRJNA577476) | soil metagenome | isolation source: 40 cm soil or saprolite under Garry oak tree replicate 1 | place: USA:California | collected 2016-06-15
GGCATCAGCCCGGCCGCGGAAAGCCGCTGCAGCTCGGCGCGGGCGCTGGCAAGATCCAGGCCGTGCCCCCGCAGCAGGGACGACGCCCGGCTGGCCTGCCCCCGGAGCAAGCCCAGGAGCACGTGCTCGTCACCGAGGTACCCGTGGCCGAGCTGCTCGGACTCCGTCAAGGCCAGGCTCATCACCTCGCGCGCCTCGGGAGACAGCCGATCCCACATGCCGCTCACCGTCCCCGGGAGCGCAGCGCATGCTTGTAATGAACGGCCTGCTTGGTCACACCCAGCCGCCGGGCGATATCCCGCCACGACCAGCCCCGCGCCCGGGCGTTATCGACCTGCAGCTCCTCCAGCACCTCGACCAGCCCCCGCAGCGCCACCACGGCGGCGAATCCAGCCTCGGGATCAGGACCTGCGGCGGCCTCGACCAACCGCCTCGCCTCCCCCATCTCGACACCCATATCGTCAAACTAGCTTGACGACCGGCAGGCGTCAAGAAGATTTGACGGCAGGCCACCATCCACGCCACATAGCGCCGATAACCATCGCCACTTACCTGGGTCTGGCGATTTCTGTGTGGTCCGTTGCTGACGGTATCCACGACTTCATCTGGGAATGGCCGCAATCGAGTAACAGTCCGCGCATGGGTCCGGCCGCTCCGTGATGATCTTGTCCGTCCAAGAACTTGATCTTCATCCGAGCGGCCGTGAGGTTCATTGTGCCCTGTGTACAGCATGTCGTGGCGGGCGATGCCTGCTGCCTGACGATGTTCTTCCCCCACCTGGCGGACCTGGCCGTCGATGAGGTGACCGATCACGGGGATTACGTGCTGGTGGCGGCGCGTACGACGGGCACTGCGGCGGCGTGCCGGGGATGCGGCGCGTCCTCCTCCCGGGTCCACGGCCACTACCGTCGGCTTCTGCATGATCTGCCCGCAGCGGGGCGCCCTGTCCTGATCGCGCTCACGGTCCGCCGTCTGGCCTGCCAGAATCCAGCGTGCCGGGTGCGGACGTTCGCTGAGCCGGTCCCTGGGCTCACCCAGCGGCATGCCCGCCGCACGATGCTGCTGCGCCGGCTCCTGGAGCTGATCGCGCTGGCCCTGGCCGGGCGAGCCGCCTCCCGGCTGCTGGCGCTGCTGGGAGTAGGAGTCTGCCGGGACACGCTGATCCAGCTGGCCCGTGCGCTGCCCGATCCCGAGATCGGCCAGGTCACCGTGCTTGGCGTGGATGATTTTTCGAAAAGGCGCGGGCACTCGTATGCGACTTTGATAATCGACATGGAGACCCGCAAGCCTATCGACGTGCTGGATGACCGCCAGGCCAGCACCCTGACTGATTGGCTGCGCGAGCATCCCGGCGTGCAAGTGGTCTGCCGGGACAGGGCCGGCGCTTACTCGCTCGGGGCCAAGGACGGCGCACCGGACGCGATCCAGGTCGCGGACCGCTGGCATTTGTGGGACAACCTGCGCGAATAAGTGGAGAAGACCGTCACCGCACACCACCGGTGCGTCAAGGAACAGTACTCCGTTCTCGAGCAGGCCGCCGCGGACCAGGCGCCCGATCCCTGTCAGGCGGCCGGGCAGGCGACCACAGCCCACGCGGAGAACAGGGCGCGTGTGGTCAAGGCCCGGCAGCGCTATGACCAGGTGCAGGCGCTGAAGGCCGCGGGCAAGAGCGTGACGGCGGTCACCAGGCAGCTCCGCCTGGCACCGGGCACCGCCCGCCGCTACTACCACGCCGAGAGCGCCGGCGAAGTGGTGGCGGGCTCGCTGGCCGGATGGCCGAGCAAACTCGATGACTACAAGCCTCACCTGCACCAGCGGTGGAACGAGGGATGCACCAACATCCAGCAGCTGCACCGCGAGATCACCGACCTGGGCTTCCGCGGCAGCTACGGCACCGTCTACGCTCACCTGGCACCCCTGCGCGGGATGCCCGCGCCGCCCGCCGTCCCCGCCCCGCCCAAGATCCGTCACATCACCAGCTGGATCCGCCGCCGCCCAGACAACCTCGGCACCGACGAGCAACTCCAGCTCACCGGCGTCCTGGCGGCCTGCACCCACCTGGATGCCCTGCACCATCACGTGAAAGCGTTCGCAGAGATGATGACCGGCCGGCACGGCGGACACCTCGACACCTGGATCGCCGCCGCCCGCGCCGACGACCTGCCCCACCTGCACACCTTCGCCAACGGCCTCGAACGCGACCACGCCGCCGTCCTCAACGGGCTCACGCTGCCCTACAGCTCAGGCGCTGTCGAAGGCAACGTCTGCCGGGTCAAGGCCATCAAGCGAAGCCGGTACGGGCGCGCCAAACTCGACCTCCTCCGAAAGATCATTCTCTGCGCGGAATAGACCAACATCACCATCCGTGACAGGACCACACAGAAATCGCCAGACCCACTTACCTATCAAAGTCACAAACGCAGCCCGCGGCGCGACCTCACTCGCACACGTTATCTCTGATAGCACGCGCCACGGCCGCCCTCGGCGGATCTGGCTCCATCGAGTCACGCCTGGTTCACTCCGCCGTGGAGTCCGGCATCCTCCCGGCTGACCCTCGCGGGCCGACCGGGCGAGCCCCGTTGGCCCTGGAAGAACACGATCTCCCAGATTCCTCCCAATACGGCGACAGCTCCCATCCATAGCGTAGGATGGGAGCTGTCCAGTGAGCTTCTGACCTGGTATTTTAGCGGAGCCCCGTTACGGAATCGAACCGTAGACCTTCTCCTTACCATGGGGAGAGAACCCAAGGGCCCGGAGATACGAGCCTAAGCTGCCTCGACGGGCGCCTCGTGCGTCTGGCCTCATCGAGTGCCTAGCGACGACTCGCTCCGTAGTCCAAGATGGCTGTCCTGCATCGGCACGTCGTGCGGTGCAGCAGGATCGTCAGCCAGCTTTCATCGGGCGTGTCCGTCCGGTTGGCGAACGGGACCGCGTGCTGTATGGCCCGGTTCCCCACGCCGCTCATCGGGAATCACAGTCGCATCCGGCCTGCGGACATACACCCCGAGCATGCGCCGGACCGACCTGGCAATCAGACTTGGCGCTTCCCTTGTCAGCTCGTGTGCCGACGGTTCTTGCCTGGTGCCGACGACGACGACGGCGAGCACGACCAAGACGAGCCCCATGGCAGCGACGGCGAGGATCAATATGGTGGGCATCGGCGTTCAACTCCCTTGCTGATAGTGCGGAGCATGAAACGGGGCCGCAAAATACGCGGTGCTGTTCGAGATGTTGTGCCGCGGAGTTGGAACGCGACCTCCTGGGTCCGGCGACGCTGGTGCATGCCCGCGGTGGCTGTGCGGGCGGCCGGCGGGACAACGCGGCTGTGAGGTTAGCCGGGTGAGCGGGCGGGGACTGCCAGTGCTGGCGCCACGACCGACTCGAGATCGCCTGGGTGACCGTGACGCAGCGGGGTCTGAGCGTCAGGGCCGATGCCCGGGCCCGGGCGGATCCCCGCACCATAGGCGCATCGGCGGCTGTGAACCGACGTAGTCAGCGGGCGCAGCCCGGGCACGTGGCGGCGCCCGCCTCCCCCGCTCGCCTTGCCCACGTGTCACTGACCTTTAAGCGTCAACTCTGGGGACGGTGCAGCAGCAAGTGCAGCAACGATCCCGGCCAGTAGTGACCTAGGCCGACCGGCAAAGACCTCCGACCTGCACTAACGACCGTCAACGACCTCGATGCAGCTCGTTCACACCGAGGAGATCACTGGTTCGATCCCATATCGAGTGCGGCAGCAGCAAACGGCAGCAACCGCACTGCCCACAGATGACTCCCATCACCCGCCATCAGCCTTACGACCTGCGCAGATGACCTCTATCGACCTTCCTGCCGCTATATGGCATGGAGAAGCTCCACCTTCAGGCCGTCGAGGTTGCGAGCGGTGACACCGCTTACCAGAGATTGCGTGCCCGCAAGAGTTCTATTCTGAGACGTCACTCGCGATCACCTCGTCTTCACCTTGCGTGATTTGCTCGCCGCGAAGCCGGACGCTCAAGACTCAGGAATGCCGGACGGCGATCACTGTGAGGGTGAACGTCACCGAATCGGTGAGCGAGGTGCCGGGCGGCAGCGTGTCGCCAGGGTTAAGGAAGTCCCCGAGGGTACCGGTATCATCCGACGTGGTACAGGTGACCGTCGGCTGGTTGTGGTTGGCGTTCCCGCCGCCCTTGGCCTGGTCGAAGGTGAACAGCGTCTGGTTAGTGACATTGTCGAAGAGTGAGGCGTTGACATCGGTCGGGACCAGGTGACCGGTACCGCCGACGACGACCTGCCCGACCCCCCAGCCGCCGTGGTCGCTGCTGTGATTGGTATTGACCCGCACGGTGAGCTGCTCCCCGTTGTTGCAGGCGACCGGAATCGTGGTTTGCGCGGCGTGCGCCGGTCCGGCGAGACCGGCGAGCCCGGCACCGGCGGCGATGGTGACGGCGGCGACTGCCACAGTAGACCTGGTTCGGTTGCGCATAGGTGTTCCCTCCCAGTGAATCGATTGGAGGCGACGCCCAGGCACATCCAGCAGCAACATGTCGCCCCGGAATCGCTCGGGCGAAATCAGCCTCTACCAGAGACGGCTCTATGTAATACACCTGCAGACCGTGTGGAGACTCTATGGAGACGGTATGGAGACTCACCGCTTCTCTGTCCCGGCCGACGTTGATCAGGATGACTTGATCACCTTGGAAGGCTGGACACCAAGGCATGGCAGCCTGACGCTTAACCCGGCCGACCGACATCGACCTCATCCGGCCGGTGCAAGCCTTCGACCTGCGCCAACGACCGAGATCGACCTCCCTGCAACTCGTTCACACCGAGGTGATCACCGGCCGGGTGCATCTGTGGCCTGCTGTTAACGGCGACCAGTGCTGGTCTACGTTCTTACCGTGTCCGTAGGGGCAGTAGCCGTATTCGGTATCGGATAGGTGCCAGTGCCGGTGGCAGTACGGGACTTCGCAGTCTGGGCAGAATCCTGCGTCGTCGTGGAACCTGGCCGTGCGGACCTGGGCGAAGCGCAGAGGAGGCCGGAACGCCCAGGCGATGCGCCCGGCGAGGCTGGCGTCAATGGGGCCACCGTAGCTGTTGCCGGTGGCGATGTTCTGGCGCAGAAGGTACCACTGTCCTGGCCCGGGTCGCCGCAGGAAGCTGCCGTGCGTAGCGGTGGGCCACTGGTCCCACCCGGCGGGCAGCTGACTGGGAGCCAGGAGCTCTATGTGAGCTGCGGGGGTGCCACAGGCCGCGCAGGGCGGGGTGACCACCATCGGCTTGGCCATGCGGGCCTGGATCCTGGCCTCGTGTTCCCGTTCCCAGGCCAGAGCCCGGGAGTCCTCGCCTTTGTCCTGGCGTACCTGGTCGAGGCAGACTTCGACGGCTTCCCAGTCCAGGACGCGGTAGCCGCCGACGCGTTCCCACGTGCCGATGGCGCACAGTTCCACAGCGGTGATGGTGGTCTCGATGCCCAGGCCGTCCAGGTGCTCGAGGTAATCGTCGGGTACGTACCCAGGGTGGCCACAGCGAGCGGAGTGGGCGGTGGCCTGGACCTGAAGGTCGTAGGCGGCCCGGGTAAACCCGCGCTCCTGGCCGTCAAAGGTGTCCTCGGCCCACATGCGGATGAAGCGGGGGCGCTCCAGGTCCTCATCGTCATCCGCGGTCTCGCTCATCGGCTCTGGCCGTGACGGTAGCAGAGATGCCTCATGGCAGACTCCCTCACTAACGACCCGGCACGTAACCGATTCTGGTCCCGGGCCTGCCGGGCACGCCGCTAGTTTGGCCAGATGTAAGCGAACCGTCACAAAATGACATCACCTCTATGACCCGTGGCGCCTGGACGATGGAACTCTGACGCCTCTGGGTTTCCGCTATCAGATCCCTATCGTGGACGCGTGAACCAGAAACTGAGCTGACACTTAAACGTCAAGAGAACTGGCCAGGGTGCAGCAGCAAAGTGCAGCAACCGCATCGCACGACACCGACCTTATGCGACCGCCATAGTCCGCTGACTTGCGTCAATGACCCTCATCGACCATGTTGCACCTAGATGGTAAAGAGAAGGTCCATGAGCGCTGCTCATTACCGAATTCAGCCCGTATTTAGTCCGGGCACTACCTAAGTCGGGGAGGCCACCCAGGTTCTGGAATGACATGATCGCTCGAAAGATTCAAAATCCTCAAACCCTCACGGGTTTGGCGCACCAGTATACTGATCCCTTCAAAAAACCCTCCTGGGGGAATCGCACCACCTGGGGGGAGAGTCGGTACAAGGATCACCAAGTCAACATTGATCGTCACTTGCCGCCTATGACTAGGTATGTTCCAATTTTCGAGATCGCCCCAGGAAGTCAGGTTTCGGATCTGGGCTCGTTCAAACGGTTCCCATAGCGGATGATCAGGTATCGGCGAGCAGAAAGCAGCAACCACTTCATCCGGCTCAAACCCATCAGCGAGCGCTCGGTCTCGTATGGGATAGAGCCATTCCTGAGCCCAGCACTGCCGGAAGGTGTCATCCACGAGCGGCCACGCGGCCCGGAGGTTCCGTTCTGTCCACACAAGCCGGACAAATCTGTGTACTATGTCGACAATATCCGTAGGAATTAGCTCTGGTTCCTCATCCGTCACGGCGGACATATTACCAGTTCCATTGCTGACACTTAAGTCTGACGACTGCTCGCCTTGGCGGCCTGGCAGCCCGGTCATGGCGCAATGCAAGCTTGGCGACCCGCAATGGGGAGCGACAGCACGATTTGAGCGGAGTGGCCACCAAGGTCCTCCACTACCCGACACGGATTTGGCGCAGGCTGCCGGTTCTAACTTCTTGACGGACGGAAGTCGCTGGCAGCCACGGCTGGACATAGCGGTCGGTGACTCGATTGCATGGTGGGCCCAGCGGGGCCCCTGTCTGTGTGAACCCGTCCGGCCCGGGGTAGATACTGCCAGGTCAGGACCCCCGTGACCGTCGAGGCGTGACCCCGGCATGGCCTCGGCCTGCACGCGCGGGGGGACGCGAGGCCAGGGCAGGCGACCGGGGACAGCCCCGGCTTCATCGCGCCCATGCTGGCCACCCCGGCGGCCGGGCTGCCCCCGGACGCCGCCGAGTTCGTCGCCGAGGTGAAGTGGGACGGCCTGCGGGCCTGCGTCGCCATCGCGGACGGACGGGTCCGGCCTGGTCCCGCACCGGCCGCGACATCACCGCCGCCTATCCCGAGCTCGGCGTGCTCGCGGCCACCGCCGGGCGCCGGACCCTCGTCCTGGACGGCGAGATTGTCGCCCTGTCCGGTCCGCGCCCGGATTTCACCTTGCTGCAGCGGCGGATGACCGCTGGCCGGCCGGGCACCGGGCTGCTCGCCGCGGTGCCGGTCACGCTGATCATCTTCGACGTGCTGCGGTCCGGCCGCGACCACCTCCTGCGCAGCCCGTACGTCCTGCGCCGGGCCCTGCTGGAGGACCTGCCCCTGCCAGTCCCCGGCACCTGCAGGTCCCGCCCGCGTTCCCCGGTGACGCCGCGGCGCTGCTGCGCGCCTCCCGCGACCAGGGCTATGAGGGGATCATGCTCAAGCGGCCCGCCTCGCTGTACCACCCCGGGCGCCGCAGCCGCCAGTGGCTCAAGATCCGCAACATCCGCGCCGCAGAGGTGCTGGTCGGCGGCTGGCTGCCGGGCACCGGCGCCCGCGCGCACCTGGCCGGGTCGGTGCTCATGGGCCTACCCGGGCCGGGTGTGCTGGAGTTCGCGGGCACGGTCGGCAGCGGCCTGTCCATAGCCGAGCTGCGCGAACTGACCGCGCTGCTGGAGTCCGTGGAGCAAACCGTCTCGCCTTTGCCGGGCCGGTACCCACGGATATCGCCCGGCGCGCCCGGTGGGCCCGGCCTGTCATCGCCGCCGAGGTGGCCTACCTGGAGCGCACCCCGTCCGGACGGCTCCGCCACCCGGTCTGGCGCGGCCGAAGGCCCGGCTAGCAGCCTTCACCTAGCCCCCAGTGCCAAGATCTCGTTGCCGGGTGGGCCAGTGGTGCTGGCGGCATCTCCCCATGCCCGCAGCGCCAGGGCTGCCGTCTGAATCGGGCCCGGAGAATGTCACATACCGGTCAGTGCCTGACATGAACGAACCACCCCGCAGGCACGACATCACCGTCCGGGTCGCCCAGGGTGACGGCTATCCGCCCGACCCTGCAGCATTCGCGACCGCAGCCAACCGGGCAGCCTTGAGCAGGAACGCGAGCATCGTCAGCGCGCACACGGCCGAGGAGATCATCTGCGTTGTCTGCGTCACCACGCCAGACCGGCCGTCAGCGGTTGCCGTGGCCCTGGCCGTCGTCGCCGATGCGCTAAGGGCTGAGGGTCCGGTCCCGTCGCCCAGCCGGTAAGCGGCCGATGCCCGCTGTCGTGCGGCGGTTCGTAGAACACCGTCTGGCGGAGCTGGTCGTGGCAGCGGTTGCATGCGACTAGGACGTATCCCATGCCGCGCCCGCGTCCGGCGGCTTCCCGGGCCGGCTCGCAGATGCACGGCTGCCAGCTCACCTGCGCCTTGCCTGGCCACAGCTGGTGACCGAACGGGCAGTACTCGGGCTTGTTCTCGAACAGAGAAGCGGGCATCTAGACGATCATGCCCTGACCAGCCACATTGAGTCAATGATCACCGCGACGAGCACGCAATGATCGTCACCCGGAAACTCATGCCCCTCGAGCAATCAGCTCGGCATCATCTGAACGGCGAGTCCCGCACCGGCTTAGCCGCTCGACGGTACCGGCGTGTCTTGCTTCCGTTTTCTGTCGCGTCATCATCGTCAAGCAGCGCAACCCTGATGCGGCGATTCACGATCCCCGGCCAACTCAGCGATCGTGCGGTCTACCCGGCGGGGAGCCGAACATCGACTTGACGCGGGCTATCGGTCCAGGCCTGGCCCATGGTCATGACGCCTTCGGCGGGGGTTGAACCTGGCGGCGAATCTCATCGTGTTCTCTTATGTGTGATTGACCAACAGTCACCATCCATATCAGGCGAGCAACCAAGGGAACGGGAAGCGCGCCGTGGCAGTGGACATCCCAGTCGTCCGGGAGATAGTGGAGCGCGTCTTTGCGCGCCGGGACGTGCTCGACGCGTGTAAGCGCCGCGATCTCAGCATGCCGATCACGGTTCTGTGCGCGAACGGCGTCACCCAGGCTCAGATCGCTACCCTCACGGGGATACCGCAAGGACGCCTGAGCGAGTACAAGACGCGCAAGCGGATACCGACCGCTACGTCGACGTTCGAGGCGTTCGCTGATGGCGTGGGGTTGCCTCCGGCGGCGCGTCTTGCGCTTGGGCTCGCCCCTGCGGCTGCCGGAACCGGCCCGTTAGATCCTGCCGGAGGACGGTCCGCCGATAGCACGGGTGCCAGCCTGGTGGATGTGCAACCTCTGGTCCGCAACCTGTCGCGGAGCAGCGCGGTCCCGGTATTGTCGGCGCTTCGCGGCATCCATCGTGGCTATGTCGAGGCGGACCGGCTGATGGGGTCCCTGTGCATTGCCGGTCCTATCCAGCTTCAGATGCCTGTCATCGAACGAGCGTGCGAGGTAACCAGAGGGCAGACCGGACCGAGATGCTCACGTTCGCCTGCCAGTTCACGGAATTCGGCGGGTGGGTCTTCCAGGACGCCGGGAGGCTTATGCGAAACCCTGCTATTACTAGCGAGTGGATCGCTGCCCGGAATGTGTAGAAAGCTCGTGACGCGCCGCATCAGGTAATAGGCAACGGCTTCCCAGAACGATAGAAAGGAGGTTTCCTAGGCCAAACCTTTCACGACGGAGAAGCCGTTGCGATTCGATCGTATGTCAGGACTGGATGCTGAGCAACTTGACGAGCTGGAATATCGCGTGGCCGGATTGCTCGAAGAACCATGGGATAAGGGAGAAGGGCGGCCCCGTGAGCTGACTTTGCGGGAGGCGCTGGTCGTTACCTGCGGATATATGCGGCAGAATATCATCGAGGATGTGTGGGCGGACATCTTCGACGTCGACCAGTCGACAATATCGCGATACATCACGTTCCTGACGCCATTCGTCGAGAAGGCAACAGAGGAAGACCGGCCGTCGGAAGAAGATGCAGCGGAGACCACCAGAGGAGCGATCGTGCTGGTAGATGGCACGCTATGGCCGTGCTGGTCCTGGGACGGCGAAAACAAGCTGTGGTCCGGGAAGTACAAGACCACGGGACACGGTTCCCTGGTGGTCACAAATCGTCAGGGCCGCATAACATTCGTTTCCGAGCCCGTTACCGGCAACCATCACGACATGGCAAAACTGAAGGGATCAGTCGTCGAAAAGATCCTGAAGAAGGCAGGCGGAGTGTTCGGCGACAAGGGATTCATCGGCACTGATTACATCACTACTCCCATCCGCAAGCCGGAATGCCGTGAGCTCTTGCAATGGGAACACGAGTGGAACAATCAAGTGAGTTCCTTCCGCGCGCCAGTCGAACGAGCCGTCGCCACCTTGAAGACATGGCGGATTCTCTTCACCGACTACCGTCGGCCGCTGAAGACCTTCAAGTCATCATTCCGCGCTGCAATCGGACTCTACTTCTTCAAGGAGAGTTTTGCATAACCCTCCGGGGATCTGGTATGTGCGATGCAGTGGACGAATAGGGCGCTCGATTACGCTCTGGAGCTCGGGGACCAGCGTGTTATCGCTTATACGCTCATGCGCAAGGCGATGATTTCGACGGAAAGCGGAAATCCCGCGCAGGGTCTGGGTATCGCGAACTCCGCGCTTGAACGCGGGGATGCGCTGACTCCGCGGCTCAGAGCGGTAATCTTGCGCCAGCGGTCCTATTCGAACGCCGCCTTGGGGGAACTCATCGCTACGGCTAGGGATTCTGATGAAGCCGTTGTCGAGGCTGTCGCGGGCGAAAGGCAGGGCGAGGACGACCGGGCACCTTATTGCCCCCCGACTTATGCGGCGATGGAAGCTGGAGCGTCCTGGGTTCTGCTCGGGCATCCCAGGACCGCGCTTCCGATCCTGGAGAAGAGCCGCGCGGAATGGCTGGATCATACACAGGTTCGTGATTACGCATTGTGCGTGTCGCGCCTGGCGATGGCTTATGCCGCCGCTGGGCAACGGGAGCGGGCTTGTGCGGCTGCTGATGAGGTCGTGGCGCTTGCTCAGGGGCTCGGCTCGCGCCGGGTGGTCAGCCAGCTCGGCCTGCTCTACCGTAGGTTGGACAGATGGCGGCAGGATCCGGCCGTGGCCGGGGTGCGCGGGAGGCTGAAGGTGCTTGTCGATTCGTTTAAGCCCCAACGAGAGGCGGCGGGCTGATGAATCATATCCTGTCGACGGCGACAACCTCGGATGAGAGGGAACTGGGCGCGGAGTGCGCGGTTCTTCCGGTCGGAAGCTTCGAGCAGCACGGCGATTACCTTCCGCTTATTACCGACACCGTGATCGCGTCTGTAATATCGCGAGAACTCGCGAGCGCGTATCCTCTCCTTCAGCTTCCGCCGGTCACGATCTCGTGTTCCCATGAGCACAGCGCATGGCCCGGCACAGTAAGCATCTCGTCAAGCACCCTTCACTCCGTGATCAATGATATCTATCGTTCTCTTACGGATGGCGGCCTGGCCTCACTGGTCATCGTGAATTGTCATGGGGGTAACTATTCCCTGGCCAATGTTGTCCAGGAAGCAAACGCCCATGGCAAGAAAATGGCGCTGTTCCCGTCCGGGAGGGACTGGGCCGATGCGAGGCAAGCAGCAGGGCTGGCCACGTCGAACCACGAGGATATGCACGCCGGTGAGCTTGAGACTTCCATCCTTCTGCACACGTACCCCGACCTAGTACGGGACGGCTATCAGGCGGCGGATTGGGTAGCAGATGACAGGCGCCATCTCCTCACTACCGGGATGGGGAACTATACGCAAAGTGGAGTGATAGGCCGGCCGTCTCTGGCTTCCGCGGAGAAAGGCAAGGCAGTGCTCGCCTCGCTGGTCGAGAGCTTCTCTTCCGTGCTGGAGATCCTGCAACGTTAGACGGCCGGTGTGGTCGCGGCAGCGCTCGGCTGCCAGATGACCTGATGGGGCTTGGATTCGACGTGACGCGCATGGCCGCTCTTGGTGAGTACTTCGAGCGCGTGAAGGGCCGTCGCCCTTGACACGCTGTGTACTGCGGCCAGCCGCGCAGACGATGGCAGCGATGGCAGCAGCGAGCCCGGCGGGTAGGTGCCGTCCTCAATCCATCCCCGCAGTAGCTTCGCAAGCCAGATGTAGCGCGGGGTGTAGTCGGCGTCTAGATCATTCACCTGCGCGGCTGTCACGGGGTTCTCCCTTCGGCCAGTTCCAGCGCGGGGCATGTAAGGGGGCGCGCGGCGGCTCTCCGCTTCACGACAGGGAGCCGTGTCGCACCTACAGCTCGGCTACCTTCAAGACCCCGGCAGGGCCGGGGAACGAGTGCTTTGCGGCACTGACGGCCCCGCCGGGAGTCCTAATCATAACACCGCTACATGCCGCTTCATACAGCTCTATGCCGCGTTCTGTGTATCCTTGCAGGTCAGGAGCGTTCTATGTTGCGTTGTGTGGCAGATATACCGCAGTGGGACCCGGACGCGGGCGGGCCCGCTTACGTCTACATGCGCGTAGCCGACCACATCGCGGCACGGATCGCGGCGGGAGACCTGCCTGCGGAGGCCAGGCTGCCAGCAGAGCGGGACCTGGCCGCCGAGTACGCCGTAGCGATCGGCACGGCCCGGCGCGCGGTGCTGGAACTGCGCGATCGCGGCCTCGTGGTGACACTGCCCGGCAAGGGCACATATGTCGTCAGCCCGCCCCAGGACATGAGCGAAGCACGGTCATTACGACCCACGGCAGGGTAGCTATGTACGGGTCGCCGACTGGATCGAGTCGCGCATCAAGTCGGGAGTGCTCAAACCGGGCTCCCGCTTGCCTCCCGAATGCGAGCTGGCCCGCGACTGCGGGGTGGCCTACACCACTGTGCGGCGGGCCGCGGCGGTGCTCCGCGAGCGCGGCCTGATCATCCATCACCGTCCACGGGCGGGGCACACACGTGGCCTACGGGCTTCCTTCGCGGGTGAGGCTGACTGTCAGATGAAGAGCTGGTCCATAACCTCGGCACCGCGCCGCAGTTCGGGCACGATCACCTTGCGGTAGACCGTCTCGGTCGTGGCCGTGCCCCTGTGCCCGACCAGGTCGGCGATGTCCTCCAGCGCTGTCCCGTTGGAGCTGAGCAGGGACACGAACGTATGGCGCATCTCCCGCGGCACCCAGTCGGTACCCAGACCTGCGGCCTGGGTGATCTTCCTGAACTCACGGAGCACGTTGTGACGATCAAGGGGAGTGCCAACAGCCGAAGCGAAGACAAGATCATTATCTTCCCAGAGCACCCCGGCCAGCAGCCGGTCCTCGGCCTGGCGGTCAAGATGCTCACGCAACGCCCGTACAGCCAGTTGCGGCAGCGACAGAACGCGCCGGCTCTTCGGCGTCTTCGTGTCCGCCGTGGCTCGCACGGCGCGGTAGACCGCGACGGTGCCAGCGTCGAGCTCAACCTCGTTCCACCGGAGGGCCCGGAGTTCCTCGGTCCTCAGGCCGGTCGTCACCGAGAGCACGACGTAGGCGTAAAGGCGGGAACCACCGGCGGCCCGCAGCAACTCCTGAGCCTGCTCCAGGGTCAGGCTCTTGGACGGACGGCCTGCCCGTCCGGCAGGGGCCTTGACGAGGGCCGCCACGTTCCGGCCGACCAGATCCCGGATTTCAGCGTGCCGGATGGCCCGCTCAAGGCAGAGACGGGTGATCTGAAGGCTGCGCGTGGACAGCCGCCCGGCCAGCGCATCCAGGGCCTCCTGGACGTCCCCGGCCGTCAGTTCCCTGAGCCTGACCTCACCCAGCCGCTGCCTGAGAGGCTTGACCGTGTCCCTGTAGAGTTCCTTGGTCCGGTCTGACCGGCCACTCAGCCCGTTAGCCAGCCAGTCATCCAGCGCCGCGCCGACCGTGTAGGTCGCGTTAGGCCGGACGCCGCTGTCCAAGTCGCGGCGCAGGTCCCGAAGCTTGGCCTTGACCTCCGTCTTGGTCCGGCCGGTCACCTTCCGGCGGACGCGCTTTCCCGCCTTGTAGCCGAGGGAGACGGCGGCCACCCAGCAGTTGTTGGCGTGGTCGAAGTACATCGAGTCTTCGCCGTGGCTGTCCGATCTCAGTGAATCTGGTTCCTGGTGAGCGCTCTGTTCTTTCAGGCTCTTAAGAGTGATGTGGACTGTGGCATTGAGCGGATCCAGCCCTTGTGCACGGCGTGTCCTTCAGGGGTGTCGCGCACGTAACGCACTGTAGCTGTTAGCGTCCACTCGACTACTTTCGGTTGAGAGGATCTGCATGCGGGCGTTCTTGGTCAGGCTGCCGTCGTCGGTGCGGTACTGGACGGTGGTCGATGACGGCTACTGCGTGGTGCGCGTCGCGGACGAGTACCTGCAGCACCTGCGGCTCGGCCGTGATGCTGCGGAGAGCACGACGAAGTCGTATGCGGAAGCACTCGCGCTGTATCTGCGGTGGTGCGAGCAGGGCTCGCGGGACTGGCGGACGGCTGCTGAGCGCCTGGGCGGGTTCATCACGTGGCTGAGGCATACGCCCGGCGATCCGGACGCGCCGCTGGCCGGGCCCGGGATCGCGGATGCCCGGGGCGCGGGCCGGATCAACCGCATCCTGAGCGCGGTGCGGGGATTCCTCCGGCACGGGGTCGTGACCGGCGAGGTTCCCGCGGCCGTGCTCGCCATGCTGTACGACGTCACCGACGACCGGCACCTGCCTGTCGATGTCCGCGGCGAGCCGGTCGGCCTTCAGTATGCTGCCCGGCCGCGTCACCACCTGTCAGAGACGGAGACGGAGATCGACCGGGCCAGCGACGCTGAGGTGCTGGGCCTGCTGAGGGCGTGCCGGTCGGCACGGGACCGTTTCATCGTGATGGCGATGGCCCGGGCCGGGCTGCGCAGCGGAGAGGTGACGGGACTGCGCCGTGAGGACATGCACCTGGTCCCCGACGCCACGGCGCTCGGCTGCCTGTTCCCAGGCGCTCACCTGCACGTCCGGCGGCGGGACAATCCCAACGGGGCCTGGGCGAAATCACGCCGTTCCCGCCCGGTCCCCGTTGACGAGCTGCTGGTCCTGGCCTATGACACGTACTGGTTCGAGCGGGATGAGTGCCTGCCCGCCCGTGAGTGCGACTTCGTGCTGGCGAACCTGTTCCGGGAACCGCTGGGAGCGCCGATGCGGCCGGGAGCGCTGAACGAGCTCCTGTCTGCGCTGTCGGGCAGGGCGGGGCTGACCAGGGAGATTCATCCTCATATGCTGCGGCACGGTTTCGGGAGCAACGTCATGGATGCCGGCGGTGCACTCGACGAGGCGCAGGCCCTGCTCGGGCATGCCTCCCCGGCCAGCACGCAGGTCTACCTCCATCCTGACTACGGCCGCCTGCGGAGCGCGGTCGACCGGGTCGCGGCACGATCGCTGGCCGGGGACTCGCGGTGAGCGCTTCCCTGGCGGTCCTTTCCCCGTCACGCCCGCAGGATGACGGCGCTCAGGATCTCTGGAAATACCTTGAGCAGGCCTTCCTGGACGAGGCCGGGTGGGATCCGGGGACCGAGACCCTCGCGCCCCGGCCGGGCCATCCGCTGCTGGGATACCGGCTCTGCCTAGTCCGGGGCTGCGCGGGCCAGGGGCGGGTGCCCGACGGATTCTGCGACACCTGCCGGAAATCCCGGCAGCAGAGCGACCTGAGCGACGGGGAGTTCATCGCTTCCGGACCGGCCCGTGACAGGCACTGCGGCGAGGTCATCTGCTCGGCGGAAGGCTGCCCCCGCCCGGTCCGCACCATGCGGATACGGCTGTGTAATACGCATGAGCACCGCCAGCGGAGCCTCCGGCTGCCGCTGGAGGAGTTCCTGCGGCAGCCGGGAGCGGAGCCGCTGCCCGGGTTCGGCCCGTGCAAGGTCGCGGTCTGCACCCGGCAGGCGCATGCCCGGCGGGGTCTGTGCCGTCCCCATGACGTCCGCTGGTGGGAGCAGTACCGCGCCGGCCTGGCCGAGACCGCCGATTTCAGCGCCTGGTGCCGGTCAAGCTCCCCAGTCGCCAGCGGCCACGAGGCCGTGATGCGCGGCCTGTCCCCGCTGGTCCGGGCCCAGATCCTGTTCGGCCTGCAGGAACGATGCCGGCAGGAAGCGCTGACCCTCCTGTCCGAGCTGCGGATCATCTGCCGTCGGCTGCTGGCCGTCGGCGCCCCGACGATCGCCGGGTTCGACGATCCCGGGTTCGCCCGCCGGCACCGGGCACTGCTGCGGGACCTGCAGCAGGCGGTGCTGCTGGCGGGGACGTCGCCGGAAGACGAGCAGCGCAAGGACATCTGGAACACCGCCGTGCTCGGCCACGGCCGCCGCCGGGTCATCGACTTCACCGGCATCTCCCAGTCCTGGCTCCGCGAGTCGGTCAAGCAGTGGGTCGCCGAGGAACTGCCGACCCGCCGGGGCGACCATGCCACGTCCATCCTGCAAAGTCACGTGCGGCGGGTCGAGGAACTGTCGGCCAGCCTGCGGCTGCACCGCGACCACGGCGACGACCCGTCAGCGCTGGGCCGCGGCGACATCATCGCGTTCCTCGCCCGGCTCAGCCACCGCCACGCCACCGGCCAGATATCGTCATGGGCCCGCTCGGTGACCTGCCGCCAGGTCGCCATGATCCTCCGGGAATGCCGGGCCCTGGGCCTGACCCGGGCCGGGCGGCCCATGTCCGGGCTGCCCGATGACTTCGCCGTCCGCCGGGGCGACATCCCGCAGCAGCCCGACGACGACGAGCCCGGGCGCGCCCTGCCGGCCGGCGTGCTCAACCAGCTGACCACCGCGCTTCCCGCGCTGGAAGAATCAGCCGGCCCCGCCGTCCGGGCCGCTGCCGAGCTGTTCATGGACACCGGCCGCCGCCCGGCCGAGATCTGCCGGCTCGGCTGGGACTGCCTGGACCAGGACTCCGACGGGAAGTACGCCCTGGTCTATACCGACTTCAAGGCCAACCGGCAAGGCAAGCGGCTGCCCGTCGCCGACGAGACCGCCGCGGTGATCACCGGACAGCAGCAGCGGGTCCGTGCCCGCTATCCCGATACCCCGGCCTCCGAGCTCGCCCTGTTCCCCAGGACCACCAGGAACCGGGACGGGAAGCGGCCCTTCACCGAGAGCATGGTGTCCTCCCATCACCGTTCCTGGGTCACGTCGCTGCCGCCGCTTTTGCTGGAAGACGGGCGCGAGTTCGACAAGGACGCCGCTTACCTCTACGCCTACCGGCACAGCTTCGCCCAGCGTCACGCTGATGCGGGAACGCCCGTTGACGTGCTCAGGGACCTTATGGGTCACCGGTCGATGAGCACGACCCAGATCTACTACCGGGTCACCGCCAAGCGCACCCGGTCCGCAGTGGACACCCTGGCTGCCTTCCAGCTCGACCGCGGCGGGAACCGGGTCTGGGCTGAGGCACGGGTCCTGCTCGACAGCGAGCACCAGCGGATGGCCGTCGGCCAGGTCGCGGTCCCGTTCGGAATGTGTTCCGAGCCGTCCAACGTCAAGGCCGGCGGCGGATCCTGCCCGTTCCGGTTCCGCTGCCTGGGCTGCGGCCACTTCCGGACCGATCCGTCCTACCTTCCCGAGCTCCGCGGCTATCTCGACAGCCTTCTGCAGGCCCGGGAACGGATCCGGTCCGCCCTCGACCTCGATGACTGGGCCAGGACCGAGGCCATGCCGTCGGACGAGGAGATCACCAGGCTGCGGCAGCTCATCCGGCGGGCCGAGCACGACCTCAGCCAGCTCAGCGAAGCTGACCGCCGCCAGGTCGCGCAGGCCGTCGATGCCGTCCGGGCGACCCGCCGCGCAGTCCACCTCGGCATGCCCGCCATCCGCCCGCCCCTGCAAGAAGGCCTCGCATGAACGGCGGCGCGGCAGAATCCCTCATCGCCGCCAGGCGCCGCGACACCACCCGCCGCCGGCAGCGCGTCCTCGACGCCCTCGACCAGCTGGCCGCGGCCGACCAGGAAATCAGCGTCTCAGCCGTCGCCAGGGCAGCCCGCGTCGACCGGTCATTCCTCTACCGGCACCACGACCTCCGGGCCCAGATCCACGCACGGTCCGCCGCTCCCGCCGCCAGCCCCGCTTCCTCGGCGGCCAGCAAGCAGTCCCTGCTCGCCGATCTTGCCAACCTCCGCGAGCAGAACCAGCGGCTCCGCAGGCAGAACACCGACCTCACCGCCCGTCTCTCAGAAGTCCTCGGCGAGGAAGTCTTCCGTGCCAGCGGAATCGGGCGCACCGACGACACCGAGGCACTCCGCACCCGCGCCGGCCAGCTCGAACAGCAAGTACTCGACCTGCGCCAGGAACTCGAGGAACGAACCGACGACCTCAACGCCGCCCGCACAGCCAACCGCGACCTCATGACGCTCGCCAACCGGAAACCCGCCAGCCCGTCGTAGTGCACAACACCTGTCGCATGAGCCTGAGCCCCGGGAGAACGACCTGACCTGGAATAATGAAGCCCATGTTACATATGTCCGATTTGAACCCCTAAAGAAGTGATGACCTGTCCGGACCAGATTCGATGAGATCAGGCCGATGCCGTTGTCTCACTGAATCTGGGTCGCCATGACCGGGTCTCGGTGGTTTCTCATTGAATCTGGTCCTTGGCCAGCGGGCGGCCCGCGGGCGCCGCGACACCACCCGCCGCCGGCAGCGCGTCCTCGACGCCCTCGACCAGCTGGCCGCGGCCGACCAGGAAATCAGAGCGGCTCGAACTTGAGGCGGCGGGTGTGCAGTCGCCATTCGAGCAGCGGGTCGTCCCGGCCGCGGCGCCAGCGGGGAGGCGGGTAGTCCCAGGTGTAGTCGGGGGCGACAGTGCGGCGTAGTTCGGCGGTGAATTCGTCGTGCCCGGCCCAGTGGTTGCCGAGGATGGCTGCGCGCCAGTACGGGCTGGCGAGCAGCCGGGCCAGGGCGACGGACTGCGGATAGGTGGCGGCGTCGGAGGTCTGGGCCGCCCAGTCGTCGCGGTCGTCCCAGCCGGGGCCGCAGAAGATGTCCATGCGGCGGCCGAAGCCGGGGTCGCGGAGCCCGTCCAGGCGCCAGCCGATGCAGATGTGCCGTGCGTCGCGCACTGCGCGCATGACCGGGTCCCGGCCGTGGCGGCGGATCAGCCGCTGGTGCTGCCGGTGTGCGTGCAGGATTTCCGGCTGGGCGGTGAGGTCGGGCTGCTCGTGGTCGTTGCTGATCCAGCGGCGGTGCCGGCGGCAGATGACGTCGTCGTGCAGCGCCCACCGGGTGACCGGCTGGCCGGCCGCGCAGGCCCGGCAGGCGGCGAACGACCACCCGTCGCGGGCGCGGGGCCGGCTGGCGATATGCAGGCCGGCCAGTTCGGCCGGGGTGCAGATCTGCGGCATGGCGTAGGCCAGCGACCGCCACGGCATCCCGGTCACGGCGGCGAGCCGGCCGAGCGGCACCGGCGCGTCCGTGCGGTTGCTGCGAGCGAGCAGGCGGCGCAGCGCGGCCGGGTCGATGTGGTTGGATCCGGCGAGGCGGTGCAGGTAGCTGCTGGTCGTCTCGTCGCGGAACGGCGCGACCAGGCGGGGCAGCGGCCGGAGCATGAGCGGCCAGTCCATGGTTCAGGCCGCGCCGCGTGCGCCGGATTGCGCGGCGTGATCGACCGGGATGCCGTCGAACAGCGTGCGTGTGATTTCCTCGGTGCCGTCCAGGATGGCGGTGATGGCGCCGGCCCGGATCAGGTGGGACAGGCTGCCGATCATCCCGCTGGTGCGCTGGTGCAGGTACCGGTCCAGGCCGGGCAGCGTGCCGGGCTGGTGGCTGTGCAGCCGCAGCGCGCCCTCCATGGTGGCCACCAGGCCGGTCCATTCCTGCTGGCAGGGGAACGGGCCGGTGGCGGCCAGCACGCACCGGCCGGCGATCTGCTTGCCGCGCACTCCGGTGAACAGCCCGGAGCGCTCCACATTGATCCCGGCGTAGACGAATTCTCTGAACTAAAGATGATCATCTATGTCTCCTGTTCAGGATAGTTTCCGGACGCTTGGCGGATGACCTGATCAGGAACTGGGTGTTGGTGTCGTCTTCTCCGGGCTACTGGCAGCATCGCTGACGTTCTGGTGGGGGGAGGAGGCAGGATCTACCAGGATGATGCCGTGCGCGCTGCGATGCAACCTGGTTATCCACGTCTTATCTGCGCCGACCAGCAGTCGCACTGAATAAGGACCAGTATAGTGTGCGGCCTCGAGTTTTATCGGGACCGAGCAGGCAAGCTTTTCATCCCCGACTCTCACGTTCTCGCTGGTGAAGAACGGCAGTGGTATCAACTGGCGCATTCCCTTATCGATGGCGATCGCGCGGGACGCATTGGATCTAAGGATGTCGTTGGTGTGCGAGACCGGCGCTGGTGGCGATCTTATTGTAGGTTTGGACCGGGTTATCATCGAATGGTCCCATCAGCAGAAACGCTGCGCTCAGGCTTTTCTTCCGGCGGCCAGAGTTCTCGACCTTCGCAACCACCACCGCGTATCCCGGAACGTCAGTCCTTATTTCAATCCCCAGGAACAGGTAGCTGCCGAACTCGTCCCAGACACGCCACAGGAATGTGATTATTCCCAGAGTCCCTCCACCGACGGCGAGCACGTCCAGTAGCGTTTTCATTGTCCGCCAGCCCTTCCCTGCGTCAGCTGAGCCGGGCCGAAGATGCCCTGGATCCAGAATTCCACCTCGAGAACGACCTGTACCGCTTCTGCGATCCGGGGGCCTTCAGATGAGGAACCGAATGATAGCGCAGGTCGTGTCATCGAGCCTCCAAGGAATTGATCTGGACATCATGTGCTGGCCCCGACGTTACCGATTGCCAGGGTGCGTCGGTGCGGCATGGGCTGCGCCTGACGCAGAGCTTCTCTGAGCTAGCTGGTAACGGCAATGGCTGTCCAGTTGCGTGGGCAATGGCCTTGACCACGAGGGTGGCGTTGCGCTGGTCGAGGCTGGTGAGGGTGTCCCGGAGGTCGACGGGGATGCCGTCGGCCAGGCTTGCGGTGATCTTCAGCATCCGCTGCTCGCCTCCGGAGCAGGGAAGGCTTGAGCCCAGGGCGGTGATCACGGCGGGCCAGTCGATCACGGCGGCCGGCTGGCCGCTGCCGGTGCCGGGGTGGACGGTGACGAACCGGCTGGTGAAGTCGTCCCGGTGCAGCCAGGATTGGGCGATGAGCAGCTCGGCGGCGGCTGCGAGGCAGCACAGGCCCTGAGCGTGGGCACGAAGTCCGGCGGCGAGCGTGGCAGGCGAGGTCATTGTGTCTCCTTGGCGGGGGCGGAGGTGTGCCCGGCGATGTCGGGGAAAGAGGGCATGCCCAGGCTGACCGCGTCGCGTCGGCGGGTGATGAGGCTGTCGACCTGGGCGAGCTTGGCTTCCGCTGCAGCGAGGCTGACTTTGAGGCCTTCGGCTTCGCCGAGCCAGCCTTCCCGGTGGGCTTCGGAGATCCGGGCGGTCAGGTTGCCGCAGATGTCCGCGAGCCGCTGCCGCTGGCCCGGCTCGACGCGGAGGAGCGGGCAGCGAATACAGCTGTGCTCATGGATGCAGGGGGACGAGTAAGCCCGGCCGCATTCGCCGAGGGCGACCTTTCGGCGTTCGAAGTGGCCGAGGAATTCTTCCCATTCCTCGTCGGTCGGGGTCCGGTACTCTTCGCCGGGGCGTATCGCCCGGCGGCGGGTGATGAAGGCCCGGTGGCCGTTGATGACTTCTTCCGGGTAGACCGCCTTGTATCCCATGGTCGTGTTCACGTCACGGTGCCCGACCACCAGCTGGGCAATGTGGGGCGGCATGCCGTTCATCACGGCATCGGTGATGAACAGCCTCCGGAAGTCGTGGGGCTGGAACTTCAGCGGCTGGCCGCTCTGGTCGGTCAGCCCGGAGCGGGCGAGCGCGCTGTCGAGCAGGTCGCGGACGGCATCGGTGCCGATCGGCCGGTTCTCGGTGCCGAGGCGCCGTTGCAGCAGCAGCGGCATCGGCGGGTTCCAGGTCTTCTCGTGGGCGTCGAGCGAGATCACGAGGGG
>WNGJ01001643.1_pt1 | contig 22048 bp, 19 predicted proteins | sample 5400611 | NCBI WGS metagenome assembly WNGJ01 (sample SAMN13153375, study PRJNA577476) | soil metagenome | isolation source: 40 cm soil or saprolite under Garry oak tree replicate 1 | place: USA:California | collected 2016-06-15
GGCAAGGGCGCCGGCAAGCAGTTCAAGAAGGCCGGCGCGAAGAAGGTGCTGATCGTCATCCACGAGGCGAGCAACTCGGCCCTCGTGCAGCGTGCTTCCGGTGTGAAGTCGGTCCTCGGCGCAAGCAACGTGAAGGTCATCACGATCCCGAATGCGAAGTCGGACATCCCGGGAACGAAGGCGAAGGTGAAGGCGGCCTTCAACGCGGACAAGAGCCTCGACAGTTTCCTCGGGCTCGACCCCGACGTGACGATCCCGTGCCTGTCCTCGGTTCCGAAGGGCACGAAGGTCGGGACGTTCGACGTCGGCGGCTCGATCAAGCAGATCCAGGCCGGCAAGATGCTGTTCGCGATCGACCAGCAGCAGTACCTGCAGGGCTACCTGCCGGTCGTCTTCGCCGTCCTGTACCAGACGAACCTCAACACAGTCGGAAACGGTGCGCCGGTGCTGACCGGTCCCGGCATCATCAACAAGGCGAATGCGGCGAAGATCGCCGCACTCGCAAAGAAGGGCACTCGCTAGCTGATAGGGGCAGCCCGTGCGGGCTGCCCCTATCCAACTGAAGACCGAGAATGGCCGAGACCGCAGCCCCGAAGGTCGCCCCGGACGAACGCCTCGTTCGGGTCGGGCCCCTCGCCGGGCTGCTGACGCGCCCGGACATCGGAGCGTTCCTCGGCGCGGTCGCGGTTTTCTTCGCGTTCGGGTACTTCGCCCGCTCCGTGAACTGGATCGGCGATCCTGGGATTGCGGCCGGGTGGACCGACCAGGCGGCGCAGTACGGGATCGTCGCCGTGCCGGTGGCTCTCCTGATGATCGGCGGCGAGTTCGATCTCTCCGCCGGCGTGATGATCGGCAGCTCGGGCCTGCTGCTCGGCTATCTGACGACGTTCAAGCACATGAACGTCTGGCCCGCGATGGTGCTGGTGCTGGTGTTCGGCCTCGTGATCGGCTTGATCAACGGGCTGACAGTGGTCAGGACGAGGCTGCCGAGCTTCATCGTCACGCTCGCGACCTTCTTCGTCTTACAAGGTGTGAACGCAGCCGGGACGCTGAAGCTGACGGGACAGACGGCCATCCAGGACATCGACACGGCCCGCGGGTTCAACTCCGCTCGCAGGATCTTCGCGGGCGACCTGACGCATTACGGCTTCAAGGTCAAGGTGCTCTGGTGGATCGGGATCACGCTCACCGGAGCGTGGCTGCTGGCGAAAACACGCTTCGGCAACTGGATCTACAGCGCCGGCGGCGAGCCCAACGCCGCCCGCAACGTGGGCGTACCGGTCGCGCGCACGAAGATCGCGCTGTTCATGATGACCTCCACCATCGCATCGCTGATGGGAATCATCGAGGCCCTGGAGCTTAGGTCGATGCAGGCGAAGGAAGGCATCGGCCTCGAGTTCATCTTCATCATCTGCGCCGTCGTCGGCGGCTGTCTCCTCACCGGCGGCTTTGGCTCGGTGATCGGGACCTTGTTCGGCGCGGCGATGCTCGGCATGGTCCAACTCGGGATCATCGACGCGCAATGGGACAGCAACTGGACCTTCACGTTCCAGGGCGGAATCCTCTTCGCAGCGGTCATGCTCAATACGCTGATACGAAGCCGCGCGCAGAAAGCGAGATGACGATGGCGCACCTCCTGGAAGCCGACCACATCTCCAAGTACTACGGGAACATCGTCGCGCTGAACGACATCTCGACGTACGTCGACGCCGGCGAGGTCACCTGCATCCTCGGCGACAACGGCGCGGGCAAGTCCAGCTTCATCAAGATCCTCTCCGGAGTACACCAGGCGGACAAGGGCCGGCTGCTCGTCGAAGGTGAAGAGGTGCACTTCACGTCGCCGCGCGACGCGCGCGCAGCAGGCATTGCGACGGTGTACCAGGACCTGGCAATGGTGCCGCTGATGTCGATCTGGCGGAACTTCTTCCTCGGCGCAGAGCCCCGGAAGGGCTTCGGCCCCCTGCAATGGTTCGACTCCGGCAAGGCCAAGAGCATCGTTCGTCGAGAGCTGAGCGAGATGGGCATCGACATCCGCGACCCCGATCAGGCAGTCGGAACGCTTTCGGGCGGGGAGCGGCAGTCCGTCGCGATCGCGCGGGCCGTCTACTTCGGCGCACGCGTGCTGATTCTCGACGAGCCGACGTCGGCGCTCGGTGTGAAGCAGGCGGGGGTCGTCCTCAAGTACATCCTGCAGGCGCGCGAACGGGGCGTCGCAGTCATCTTCATTACGCACAACCCGCATCACGCGTACCCGGTCGGCGACCGCTTCGTGATCCTGAACCGTGGCCAGAGCCTCGGCGCATTCGAGAAGTCCGAGATCGACCGGCAGGAGCTCGTGCGCCTGATGGCAGGCGGCAAGGAACTGGCGGAGCTCGAGCACGAGCTCGAGGCGATCAAGGTCGAGGTCTAACCGACGCTGGACTCGACCGTGTCGCCCGAGAGCGCCTGCGTCGCCGCCGCCGCCGCCGCAGGACGGCCGAAGTGGAACCCCTGCGCGCCATGGCAGCCGAGGCCCTGCACGATTCCCTGCTGAGCATCCCGCTCGATTCCCTCCGCCACGAGTTGGAGCCCGAGCGCCTTCCCCAGCCCCACGATTCCCTCGAGGAGTGCGAGGTCGGCGGCGCCGCTGTCGATCTTGGCCGTGAAGCTGCGGTCGATCTTGACGATGTCGACCGGGAGACGCTGAAGATAGGTGAGCGATGCGTAGCCCGTGCCGAAGTCGTCGAGGGCGAGCTTGACGCCTCGGTCCTTCAGGGCGTTGAGCTGCTGCTCGGCCCGCTCGCCGCTTGCGACGAGCACGCTCTCGGTCAGCTCGAGTGTCAGCAGGTGCGGGGGCAAGTCGGCGCGCTCGAGTGCGTTGTCGACGTGATCCACGAACTCCGGATGCTGAAGCTGCCGGGCGGAGACGTTTACCGCGATCTCGAGGTCACGACCGAGCAGCTCGCGAAGGCGGGAGGCGTAGAAGCAGGCCTCGAGCAAGACCCAGCGTCCGATCTGCACGATCAGCCCTGACTCCTCAGCCAAGGGGATGAAGTCGAGCGGCGGTATCTCTCCGAGCGTCGGGTGTTGCCAGCGGAGCAGTGCTTCGAGGCCGACGACCTCGAACGGATCGAGGTTGACCACCGGCTGGTAGGCGAGGCTGAACTCCTTTTCCACGATCGCCTCTCGCAGCTCCGCGATCCGCTTGAAACGGTTGAGAGCCGTTTGATCCAGGTCGTCGTCGTAGAAGGCGTAGTCCACGTCCCCGTGAAGCTTCGCGCGGTACATCGCAGCGTCCGCCTGCTTGAGGAGCTCGGTGCCGCTGCTGCCGAGAGCAATGCCCACGCTCGCCGTGAGTGAGAGGTGCCGTCCCGCGACGTCGATCGGCGCGGTGATCTGCTCGAGCAGACGCTCGGCGACGATCGCGGCCTCCGCCGGCTCGCGGACTGCCGTCAGCAGGACGGCGAACTCGTCACCGCCGAGCCGCGCCACCGAGTCGCCCGCCCGGATCACGCTCTTCAAGCGCCCGCCGAGCGCGGCAAGCACTTCGTCGCCGACGCTGTGCCCGTGCTGGTCGTTGATCTGCTTGAACTCGTTGAGGTCGACGAAGACGACCGCCGTGCCAGCTCCGTCCTCCGTCCGCATCGCGACTGCATGCTCGAGCTGCTCGTGGAAGAAGGCACGGTTTGCGAGCCCGGTGAGCGGATCGAAGAGTGCCTGTAAACGGAGTTGCTCCTGGAGCTCACGCTCCGCCGTGATGTCGAGCAGGTAGCCCTGGAGGTAGAGCGGCTCACCGGCGTCGTCGAGAACGATGACGCCGTCGTCGCGAACCCAGACGACCCGCCCGTCGCGGGCGACGAGGCGGTACTCGAGTCTCAGCGGCTCGTGGGTTCGGTGGGTGCGGGCATGTGCCGCGAGCACGCGATCGCGATCGTCCGGGTGCAGCGTGCGCACGAAGAGGTTCGGATCGTCGCGCCACTCCTCGACCGTGTACCCGAGCAGCGGTTCGATCTGGCCGCTCGTGAAGATGTTCGAGCTGCCTTCGTCCAGAGCGTCTACGTAGACCACGAGCGGCAGTTGCTCGACGAGCGTGCGGTAACGCCGCTCGATCTCCCGAGCCTCGTCTGCCGCCACCGCCGCCGCGGTGGTCCCACGATCGACGCCGCAGTCCACCAGACCGAAATCGGGCCGAACGGGTCAGTTGCAGTCACTCCAAAGGGTGATTCGTCGCACCTGCTCCCGCCTGAGCTAGGGTCGCCGCCGTCCATACGAGAGGAGCGGCACCGATGTCCGCCTTCATCATCACCAGGATCCACGTTGGCGACTACGACGCGTGGAGGCCGATGTTCGACCAGGATCGCCCCCAAGCACGCGAGAAGGCAACGGTCCAGCGCGTCTTCCGCAACGTCGACGATCCGAACCACGTGTTCATCTTCCTCGAGTTCACATCCGTGGAAGACGCGGAGGAAGCGCGAGGACGGCTCGTCGAGTCAAGGGTTCTCGACCGGTTCGACGACAAGCACGGGCCGAACGTCGTCCAAGAAGCCTGACGCCGACGCTCAGCTCCACCCGACCACAGCCCAACGCCGGCCGGCGAAGCGGATCGAGAGCAGCGCGAGCCGAGCCGCGATCAGGACATCGAGAGCAATCCAGACGCCCACGATCCCCCAGTCGCGAGCGAGAGCCGCCGAGGCGAGCGTGATGAAGATCGTGCTCGCCGCGATCATCGACCACATGAGGTACGAGGTGTCTCCAGCACCGATCAGGATCCCGTCGAGCGCGAAGGCTGCACCGGCGAGCGGCTGCATCAGCACGAGATAGGGCCACAGCTCCGCCGCCTCGTGCAGCACAACGGGGTCATTCGTGAAGGCGTGCGGGACGACGTGCGCGAGCGGCAGCAGCACGGTCGCGAACGCCACGCCAACGGCGACCGACCAGCCGATCATCCGCACTGCCGACGCATGGGCGCTTTCGGGATCTCCTGCACCGAGCATGCGACCGACGATCACCTGTCCTGCGATCGCAACGGAGTCGAGGATCAGGGCGAGAAAGTAGAAGAGCTGCGTCCCGATCTGATGGGCCGCCAGTTGGGGATCGCCCATGCGCGCGCAAACAGACGCCGCGACCAGGAAGGAGGCGTACAACGCAGCCGTCCGCACGAAGATCTGCCGGCCGACGCGCAGCATCGGGCGCATCGCCTGCAGGCTCGGGCGTTTGGACTCGGCGTGAGGTCGCAGCAACTCAACGGCAAACGCAAGACCCATCCCTGCCTGCGCTATTGCCGTCCCGGCGGCGGAGCCGGCGATCCCCCAGTGAAAGACGTACACGAAGAGCACCTCGAGGACTGCGTTGACGACGTTCGCCACGACGACGATCTCGAGGGGCCGCCGCAGGTTCGAGACGCCGCGCAGGTATCCCTGTCCGGACAGTGCGACCAACGCCGGCAGCAGCCCGATCGCCGCGATCCGGAAATAGGTCAGCGCGTAATCGCCCGACCTTCCGTGGGCGCCGAGCGCACTCAGGAGCGGGCCGGCGAGCGCCTCGCAGGCAAGGAGTAGGAACAGGCCGATGCCGAGCGAGACCCAGAGCGCCTGCGCCGCAAGTCGCGCCGCTCGCTCGTGCTCACCGGCGCCGGAAGCGCGCGCGACGACCGCCGTCGTGCCGTAGGTGAGGAAGTTGAAGATCGTGAAAGCGCCCGCAAGCATTGTCCCCGCGAGGCCCAAGGCCGCGAGCTGCGGCCGGCCGAGGTGTCCGACGATCGCAGTGTCGACGAGGACATAAAGAGGCTCCGCCGCCAGCGCGCCGAGTGCCGGCAGCGCGAGGCGGACGATCTCGCGGTCGTAGGGAGAACGAATACGGCTCACGGCGCGCGCACGATAGTCGGCGCCGCTCCCGGCCCGTCGCGCCTACGAAGCAGTCGGGTCGACGGCGCTGCTACCGCCGTCGACCATGACCGCGGCACCCGTGATGTACGCGGCCCGCAGAGAGGCGAGAAACACGATCACGTCCGCGATCTCCTCGGGCTGCGCGGGGCGCCCGAGCGGATTCTGCCGGTGTGCGAGCTCGTAGGCGCCCTCGCGGTCGATCCCGTGCGCTCGCCCAAGTTCGTCCATGTCGTGGTCACCCATCGGCGTCCGCACCCAGCCGGGGCACACCGCGTTCGCGCGAACGCCCGTGCGTCCGTAGTCGTTCGCCACGCACTTCGCGAGCATGATCAGGCCCGCCTTCGAAACGCAGTACGACGTCCAGCCCGGCCCGGCGAGCACGCCATTGACCGACGCGACGTTCACGACGGAGCCACCTCGCTCGATCAGGTGCGGTAGCGCGAGCTGCGTGGTCAGAAATGCTCCCGTGAGGTTGATTCTCACCGTCTCCTCCCAGCGCTCGAGCGACTCTTCGAGAAGCGGCCCGCTATCCCCCACCCCGGCGTTGTTCACGAGCGCGTCGATGCCGCCGAAGTGCCCCACCGCCGCGTCGACCGCGCCGGCGACTTCTTCGCTCGACGTGACGTCCGCAGGAGCTGCGATCGCATTCGCGCCGCTGTCGCGAAGCTCGTCCGCGAGCTCCACGAGCGGCTCGGTACGTCGGCCGACGAGGACGACCGCGTAACCGTCTCGTGCGAATGCGGCCGCGGTTGCACGACCGATCCCGGTTGCCGCCCCTGTAACGACCGCGCAGCGTGTCGCCGTCTCCACGGCGGCTAGTCAAGCACAGGCGCGCGCCAGCTACTCACTCCGGCGTCGGCCACCGTACGCGTCGGATCGAATCGGAAACCCGAGCGAAGTCATCATGGCTCGGCAACGCCGAGCCGGACTTCGCTCGGCTAGCGACTTGCCCATGCCCGGACCGGCCGGGTCACCCGCCCGAGGAGGCTGGCGGCGCCGCCGGGAATGAGGAGCACGATGAGCATCAGGGTCACACCGAAGACGACCGGACCGGCCTGCTTCGCGAAGTGCAGGTGCACGAGTGGAGGCGACTGGGCATAGATGGGCAGGAACTCGAGGACGAATGCTCCGACGATCACGCCCGACAGCGACGCCAGACCACCTATGACGACGCTTGCGAGCAGGAGCAGGGAGAGCGTCACGGGGAACGTGTCCGGATTGATGTACGACACCTGGATCGCGAAGAGCGCGCCCGCGACACCGGCGTACGCCGCCGCGATGCCGAACGCCAACGTCTTGTAGACAGCCGGGCTGACACCCGAAGAGACGGCGGCGACCTCGCCGTCCCGGATTGCGCGCCAGGCACGTCCGACGCGACCGCGCACGAGCAGCCAGGCGACGACGAAGAGAATGCCGGCACAAACCCACGCTTCGTAGTAGAGCCAGTGCGGAGTCGAAAGGTGCCATCCGAACGGCGCATGTGGAAGCGGCAACGACAAACCTCCCCCGCCGCCGGTCAAATGCTCGAAGCGCTTCGCAATCGCCGGCAACGAGACAGCCACCGCGAGAGTGGCCAGCGCGAGCGAGACACCCGCGAGCCGCAGAGCCGGGATCCCGAACAGGCAGCCGATTACGCCGGTGACGAGACCGGCGATCGGAATGGTGAAGATCGCCCGCATTCCGTGCTCGGGCAGGACGTGCGACGCCTGCTGCCCCAGGAGCTCGAACCCACTACGGCCAAGGATGAGCAGCGCCGCCGTATAGCCACCGATTGCCATGAACGCGGCGTGGCCGAGCGTGATCTGCCCGCTGTAGCCCGTGAGGATGTTCAGACCGAGCAGCGCGACGAAGTAGATCCCGACGTAGGTGAACTGCCCGAGGCGGAACTCACTCGTAAATCTCGGCAACACCGCGATCAGCAGGGCGGCGCCGGCGAGCACGAGACCTTGCAGCACCGGTGTGGTCCAGCGCCGCATCAGACCTTCCGCACCACGACGCGACCGAAGAGGCCCGCCGGCCTGATTACGAGGACGATCAACAGCACGGCCAGCGCCGTCGGCAGCCTGAGCTCCTGGCCCACGAAGTTGACGTAGGCGCCCAGCAGATTGATCACGACGCCGATCAGGAGACCGCCGACGACCGCGCCCACCGGGCTGTCGATTCCGCCGAGTACGGCAGCGGCGAACGCATAGATCAGGACCACGAGCATCATGTCCGGATCCAGAAAGACCGTCGGCGCGGCCATCATCCCGGCGATCGCCCCGAGGACGGCCGCGAAGCCCCAGCCGAGGGCGAGCATCCAGCCGACCCGCACTCCCATCAGCCGGCTCGCGTCGGGATTGAACGCAACCGCCCGCATCGCGAGCCCCAGCGTCGTGAGGCGGAAGAAGAGCCAGAGAGCGACGACGGTGCCGAGGCAGACGCCGAAGGTGCCGATGTCCTGGACGGAGATCGAAACGCCTCCGAGAACGACCGACCGGTTCGGGAACGGGCTGTCGAAGGCCTTGACCTCGGGCCCGAAGACCCAGCCGACGAGCCCGTTGATCGCGATGAACAGCCCGATCGTCAGGATCACGATCACAATCTCCGGGCGGTGTTCGACCGGACGGATGAGCACACGCTCGACGGTGACCCCGCCGCCGAATGCGATCAGCAGCGTCAGGACGAATGCCGGCCAATAGGAAAGGCCGTGGTGCATCATCGTCCACGCCACGTAGGTGGTGAACGTCGCCATCTCACCCTGCGCAAAGTTGACGACGTTCGTCGTCTGGTAGATCAAGACGAGCGCGAGTGCGAGGCTCGCGTAGATCGCGCCCGAAGCGAGACCGCTCGTCACCTGCTGCCCAAACTCGGTCCACGTGAATGCGAGCGGGAGTGCCACTAGTACCCGAGGTAGGACTTGCGGACGCCCTCGTGCCGGCGAAGCTCGGCGCTCTGGCCCTCGATCGCCACCTGGCCCACCTCCAGCACATACGCGCGCGCCGCGGCGTCGAGGGCCACGTTCGCGTTCTGCTCGACGACCAGAACGGTCAGCCCGTCGTCGGCATTCAGCTCCTTGACGATCCGGAAGATCTCCTGGACCACCGTCGGCGCGAGCCCGAGTGAGGGTTCGTCGAGCATCAACAGCCGCGGCCGGCCCACGAGCGCACGCGCGAGCGCGAGCATCTGCTGCTCGCCGCCGCTGAGCGTGCCGGCCTGCTGGTCGCGTCGACGCTCCAGCCAGGGAAAGTACTTGAACACCCGAGGAGCCTCGGCGCGGAGCGTGCGCCGCTCACCGCGAACGTATGCCCCCATCCGCAGGTTCTCCCAGACGCTGAGTTGCGTGAAGAGCCCACGCCCCTCGGGAACGTGTGCGATCCCTGCGCGGGCGACCGCGTCCGGTTTGCCACGCGCGATCTGCTTGCCCTCGAAGACGATCTCGCCCGTGTGGCGAACGGTTCCCGAGACCGCGCGTAGCGTCGTCGTCTTCCCGGCTCCGTTCGCCCCGAGCAGCGCGACGATCTCTCCGTCCGCGACGGTCAGCGAGACGCCGTGCAGCGCCTTGATCGGCCCGTAGCGCGCCTCGACGCGACGGAGCTCAAGCAGCGGCGACACGTTCCGCTCCGAGATATGCCTCGATCACGGCCGGATCCGCCTGCACCTCGCCGGGCGTTCCCTCCGCGATCTTACGGCCGAAGTTGAGGACGTGCACACGGTCGGAGACCGACATGACCAGATTCATGTGGTGCTCCACGAGCAGGATCGTCAGATCCAGATCGTGCTGTAGGCCGCGGATCACCTCGGCAAGGTCACCGACCTCCTCGTGGTTGAGCCCGCCGGCCGGCTCGTCGAGCAAGAGCAGAGTCGGCTTCGCTGCGAGCGCGCGCGCAAGCTCGACTCGCTTGAGCGTGCCGAACGGAAGTCCGCCGGGAAGTCGCCGGCCGAATTCGCCGAGCTCGAGATAATCGAGGATGTACTGCGCCTGTTTGCGGCTACGACGCTCCGAGAAGGGTCGAAGCCGCGCGTGCGCACCGACGAGTACGTTCTCGAGCACGGTCATGTGCTGGAAGAGCACCACGTTCTGAAAGGTGCGTGCGATCCCGAGTCGCGCGATCCTGTGAGCAGGCGTTCGCGTCAGGTCCTTGCCGTCGAAGAGGATCCTCCCGTCGTTCGGGCGATAGAGGCGTGTGACGAGATTGAAGAGCGTCGTCTTCCCGGCACCGTTCGGCCCGATCAGTCCGACGATCTGCCCCTGCTCCATCGCGAGCGAGACATCGGCGAGAGCGACGATCCCGCCGAAACGCCGTGTGACGTCCTCGATCGCAAGAAGCGCCATCGGACGCGGGATGATATGACCGTCCGCAGTGCGTATGCATTTCGACGGTGACCAGTCCTGGATCGCGGCGTCGTCCTGAGCGAGGTCGGACGCTTCGGCCTCGAAGAGATCGAGGTCGACGCTCCGGGCGAAGGCGAGGTGCTCGTCCGCATCGAAGCGAGCGGCGTTTGCCACACCGATCTGCACGTCGTCCAGACCGGCTGGGCGCATCGTCTACCCGTGCTGCTGGGCCACGAAGGAGCCGGGGTGGTCGAAGAGATCGGCGGCGGCGTCACCACACTCGCACCGGGAGATCGCGTCGTCCTCGGCTGGCGCTCGCCCTGCGGTGCGTGTCGCTGGTGCAGGCGCGGCGACAGCCGACGTTGCCGCACGCCGCCGGGAGTACGGGACCGCCTCCACCTCGCCGACGGGCGCTCCGTTACGCAAACGTTGCAGCTCGGGACGTTCGCAACGCGCACCGTCGTTCATTCGGCAGCGGCCATCTGCACCCCGGACGGGCTCCCGCCGGAGCAGGCTTGTCTGATCGGCTGCAGCGTCGCAACCGGTGTCGGCTCGGTGCTGAACACGGCGGGGGTCTGGGAGGGAGCGCGGGTCGCCGTCATCGGCTGCGGCGCGGTCGGTCTCTCGGTGGTCCAGGGCGCACGGCTCGCAGGAGCGTCCGAGATCTACGCGCTCGATCTCGAGGAACGGAAGCTCAGCGCGGCAGAACAATTCGGCGCGACACATCGCGGACCGGGCGAAAAGCTCGACTTCGTGTTCGACGTCGTGGGCCTGCCGGAGACCGTGGCCCAGGGCCTCGACATGCTCGGCCACGCGGGGACGCTCGTCTACATCGGCCTCCCCCGGCCCGGCGCGTCCGCCGCCGTCGACCTCCAGCAGTTGTTCGACCGGCGGCTACGAGTCGTAGTCTCGCACGGCGGCGACCACGTACCTGCACTCGACTTCCCACAGCTCTTCCAGTGGGCCGGCGAGGGCAAACTCGATCTCGCCGGCATGGTCACGAAGCGGATCGGGCTCGGGGACGTGGCTCAGGCATTCGACGATCTCGAGGCCGGCGACGTGATCCGTTCCGTGATTCTGTTCTAGATTCCGCGTGTGAACCTTCGCGACAGTCCCGACGAGGTCACCTTTCGAGCACAGGTTCGAGCTTGGCTGGCGGACAACCTTCCGGCGGAACCCGGTCGGCCGTGGAGCCGGAAGATGTTCGACGCCGGCTACGCAGGCTTGACCTGGCCGGAGGAGTACGGCGGACGCGGCGCGCCCTATAGCCACCAGGCGATCGCGCTGGAGGAGTTCGCTCGTGCGGAAGCGCCGAATCACATGAACGTGATCGCGCTCGGAATGGCCGGGCCGACGATCATGGCGCACGGCACCGAGGAGCACAAGCAGCGTTACCTCTCGAAGATGCTGTCCGCGGAAGAGATCTGGTGCCAGGGATTCTCGGAGCCGGGCGCGGGCTCCGATCTGGCGGCGGTGCGGACGCGAATCGAACCGGCCGACGGGCACTTCCTCGTCAACGGGCAGAAGGTGTGGTCGTCGCTCGCGCACGAAGCGGACTTCTGCATCCTCGTCGGCCGCGGCGACCCCGAATCTCACGGTCACGCCGGCCTGACCTATGTCATCGTCGATATGCACGCGCCGGGTGTCGAGGTGCGGCCGCTTCGCCAGATCACGGGTGAGGCCGAGTTCAACGAGATCTTCTTCACTGACGTCGAGGTTCCGCGCGAGAACCTGCTCGGCGAGATCGGCGGGGGCTGGCAGGTTGCGATGACGACGCTGCTGCACGAGCGCGGCACGCTGGGCTTCGCCCTCACCGGAACGCTCGACGCGCAGGTCAAGAAGCTGATCGCTCTGACGAAGAAGCGCGCCGTGAACGATCCGATCATCCGGGATCGCGTTGCACAGGAGTGGATCGAGCTGCAGGCCTTGAAGCTGACGAACTACCGCTCGCTGACGGCTCTGATCCAGACCGGCGTCCCCGGACCGGAAGGGTCCGGCTCGAAGCTGCACTGGTCCGAGCAGAACCAGCGTCTGACGAAGCTGGCGATGGAGATCCTCGGCGGCGGAGACGACGGCTACTGGGGCCATCAGCAGCTACGGAGCCGCGGGAACACGATCGAAGCGGGGACGAGCGAGATCCTGCGCAACATCATCGCCGAGCGCGTGCTCGGGCTCCCGAGGTCACGCTGATGCAGTTCGCCTTCACGGAGGAGCAGGAATTGCTGCGGCGCGAGGCACGTGAGGTGCTCGAGAACGGCGGCTGGGGTCGAGAGGAGCTGGACGAGCTCGGTTTCCTCGATCGTGCGGTGCTCTTCGAAGAGGCAGGTCGCGCGAATCGTGGCGAGGAGTTCTTCGACTCCGGGGTTCCCGAGAACGAGTGGCTCGCCGCGCTCGCGTTGGAGGCTGCGGGAATCGCCGGCCGCGCTCTCGAGCTCGGCGTCGAGCACGCGAAGACACGCGAGCAGTTCGGCCGGCCGATCGGCGTCTACCAGGCCGTGTCGCATCCACTTGCCGATACGTACGTCGACACGGAGCTCGCACGGTCGATCGCGTACTGGGCGGCTTGGTGCGTCGCGGAGGACGACGAGGAGGCGCCGATCGCTGCCGCGGCCGCCAAGAGCTTCTCCGGCGACGTGGCCGTCAGCGCGTGCGAGCGGTCGATCCAGGTGCTCGGCGGCATCGGCTTCACCTGGGAGCACGTGCTCCACCGCTACTACAAGCGGGCGCTCTGGATCCAGGCCCACGGCGGCTATCCGCGCGAGCTGCGCGCGAAGGTCGCGGCCTGGCTGCTCGACCGATGATGCGGACGGCGCTCGTCACCGGGGCGTCGTCCGGGATCGGCGCGGCCTGCGCAACCCGGCTCGCCACTGCAGGCTGGCGCGTCTTCGCGGGCGTCCGGCGCGCAGGGGACGCACCGGCGGGCACGGAGGAAATCTTGCTCGACGTGACGAACGAGGACCACGTACGAGCAGCCGCCGAGCGAGTCGAGGAGCTACATGGCCTCGTCAACAATGCCGGCATCGCGCTGGCGATGCCGCTCGAGTTCATTCCACTGGACGAGCTCCGCCGGCAGTTCGAGGTGAACGTCGTCGGACAGGTCGCGGTCACGCAGGCTTTCCTCCCGCAGCTGCGGCGCACGCGTGGCCGGATCGTCTTCGTCGGCTCGATTGCCGGACGCAGCGCGCTCCCGTTCCTCGGCCCATATGCAGCCTCGAAACATGCGCTGGAAGCGATAGCCGACACGCTGCGGCTCGAGCTGCGGCCGTTCGGCGTCGACGTGTCGCTCGTCCAGCCGGGAACGATCAAGACGCCGATCTGGGCCAAGTCCGCCACGGTTGCGGATGCATTGGCGAACGGGGCGCCGGCCGAGCTCGCCGGCCTGTACGGGGAACGGATGGCGGCGTTTCGCGAGGTCGCGCAGAAGCGTGGCGCGAAGGGAGCGTCCGCGGAGAACGTCGCTCGGGTGGTCGAAGAGGCGCTCACGATGGAGCGTCCGCGCACACGCAAGCTCGTCGGCGTCGATGCGAAAGTGCGGTCGGGAGTCGAGAGGCTTCCGGATCGGCTGCGCGACCGGGTGTACGAACGAGTGTTGTTGCGCTAAAAGGAGGACCGATGGACGGCCTGATGATGGACTTCCCGCTGACGCTTCCGACCTTGCTTCGGCGCGTGGAGACGTACTTCGGCGAGAAGGAGGTCGTCACGCGCCTGCCGGACAGATCGTTCCACCGGTACACCTATTCCGAGATGGCGCGGCGCGCGAAGCAACTCGCCCTGGCGCTGCGCGAGCTTGGCCTCGAGCGCGGTGACCGCGTCGCGACGCTCTGCTGGAACCACTACCAGCATCTGGAGGCGTACTTCGGCATCCCCTGCGGCGGCTTCGTTCTGCACACGCTCAACCTGCGGCTCCATCCGAACGACATCGGGTACATCGCCGCACACGCAGGCGACCGCGCGCTCATCGTCGATGCGAGCCTGGCGCCGCTCGTCCAACAGTTTCTGGACCAGACCGAGATCGAGCACGTGTTCGTCGTCGAGGATTCGTACGAGGAGCTGCTCGCCTCCGCCGACCCGGCCGGATGGATTGCGCCCGATCTCGAGGAAAACGAAGCGGCGGCGATGTGTTACACGAGCGGCACCACCGGTATGCCGAAGGGCGTCGTGTACTCCCACCGCTCGACGATCCTGCACACGCTCGGCGTCGCCGCCGCGACTCCGATGGGCGTCGGCGTCTCCGAGCAGGACACGATTCTTCCGGTCGTCCCCATGTTCCACGCGAACGCCTGGGGTTATCCGTACGTCGCCGCGATGCTCGGGGCGAACCAGGTCTTCCCGGGCCCACACCTCGATCCGGAGAGCCTTCTCGAGGACTTCGTGCAGCAGGGCGTCACGTGGACGGCGGGCGTGCCCACGATCTGGCTCGGCATCCTGCAGCTCCTCGATGCGCAGCCCGGCAGATGGGATCTGTCGCGCATGAAGGGGATGCTCGTTGGCGGTTCGGCTGCTCCGCGCGCCATGATCGCGGGGTTCAAGGAGCGCCACAACCTTGTCGTCTGCCACGGCTGGGGTATGACGGAGACCTCCCCGGTCGCATCGTTTCCGGCGCTGCCGGGGGAGCTCAGCAACGCCGACGACGAGACGAAGTTCGACTACATGGCGATGCAAGGACTGCCGCTCGCCCTCGTCGAGCTGCGGGCGCGGGATGACTCCGGGAACGAGATTCCGCGCGACGGCGAGACGATGGGAGAGCTGGAAGTACGCGGGCCGTGGGTCGCTTCCGCGTACTACGAGACCCCGGACTCGTCGGATCGCTGGACGGACGACGGCTGGTTCAAGACAGGCGACATCGTCTCGTTCGATCCCAAGGGTCATATCCAGATCAAGGACCGGTCGAAGGACGTGATCAAGTCCGGCGGCGAGTGGATCTCGTCGGTCGAGCTCGAGAACGCGTTGATGGCGCATCCCGCCGTCGCGGAGGCAGCGGTGATTGCGATTCCCGACGACAAGTGGCAGGAGCGCCCGCTTGCCGCGGTCCTCCTGAAGGACGGAGCGTCCGCAAGCGCGGAGGAGCTGCGCGACTTCCTGGCGCCGCAGTTCGCGAAGTGGTGGCTGCCGGACCGTATCGAGTTCGTGACCGAGATCCCGAAGACGGCGGTCGGCAAGTTCCGCAAGACCGCGCTGCGCGAGCAGTTCGCGCCGCGGCCCGCCGTGCCGACTCCGTAGGAACCCCGACGCAGGTGTCGCGTCCCGAACGGCCAGGGTCTGACCCCAGCTCTTAGCGCCGCGTCTCGAACCGTCGCCGACGAGTTACTCTGCGCGTTCGGCGACTTTGACCAGGGCCTTGCCTCGGTTCTCGCCGTTGAGCATCCCGATGAAGGCCCGCGGGGCGTTCTCCAAGCCGTCGGTGACGTGCTCGCGCCAGCGGATCTTCCCGCTCGCCACCCAGTGCGCGAGCTTGCGAGCGGCCTCGTCGTAACGGTGCGCGTAATCGAAGACGAGGAAGCCCTCCATCCGCGCGCGGAACATGATCAGCAGCCCGGGGTGGAACGACAGCTCCGGCCGCTCGGCGTTGTACTGCGAGACCTGCCCGCAGATCACGATGCGCGCCCCGAGATTCAGGCGCCTGTGCACCGCCTGCGAGATCTCGCCGCCGACGTTGTCGAAGTACACGTCGACGCGTTCACCGCGTAGCGCCTCGGCGACGCCGTCGTTCTTGTAGTCGATCGCGGCGTCGTAGCCGTAGAGCTCGATCAGGTCGCGCGCCTTCTCCGGCCCGCCGGCGATGCCGACCGCGCGACAGCCGGCGATCTTTGCCAGCTGGCCGGCGATCTGCCCGACTGCACCCGCCGCGCAGGAGACGACGACGGTATCGCCGGCCCGAGGCTTGCCGACGTCGAACAGTCCGAAGTACGCGGTGAGCCCGGTCATGCCGACCGCGTGCAACGCGAGCGACTGCGGGTCGAGCTCCTCTGGGACGGGACGCACCGTACCTGCCCGGGCGGTCGCGTATTCCTGCCACCCCAGCTGACCGACGGCGAGATCGCCCACCGAAAACCGTCGATCGTTGCTCTCGACGACGTGCCCGACGCTCTGCGCCGTGATCACATCGCCGACCTGCAGAGACGGCGCATAGGATTTCGCCTCGCTCATCCGTCCGCGCTGGTAGGGATCGACCGAGGTCCAGAGGACGCGGACGAGCACCTCGCCCGCCTCGGGCGAGCTGACGTCGACTTCGTCGAGGGCGAAATCGGACTCCTGCGGGTGACCGACGGGCCGCGCGGCCAAGGTGATGCGGCGATTGACCGGCATCCGTTTAGCATCGCAGGTCGTGCGCCTCGGCTTCTACATGGGCTACGCGCCGCCAGGGACGAACCCGCTGGAGCTGATCGCACTCGCACAGGAAGCCGAACGGCTCGGATACGACTCCGCGTGGGCCGCCGAAGCGTGGGGAACGGACGCGGTCACCGTGCTGACGTGGCTGGCTGCCACGACGTCGACGATCAAGATCGGCTCGGCGATCATGCAGATCCCGGCGCGGACGCCGGCGAATACGGCGATGACCGCGTCGACACTCGACCTCATGTCGGGCGGACGCTTCCTCCTCGGGCTCGGCACGTCCGGACCGCAAGTCGTCGAGGGCTGGCACGGACAGCCGTGGGGGAAGCCGATCACGAGGACGCGGGAGTACGTCCAGATCGTCCGTGCCGCATTGCGGCGCGATGCGCTCGAGTTCCACGGCGATCAGTACGACATCCCCTACTCCGGCGATGACGCCACGGGTCTCGGCAAGCCCTTGAAGCTGCTCGTCAGGCCACTGCGCGCGTCGATTCCCATCTACCTCGCGGCGCTCAGCCCGAAGAACGTGCGCACCGCCTTCGAGATCGCCGACGGGTGGCTGCCGATCTACTTCTCCCCCGAGCGCGCACGCGACGCGTTCGGATACGAGCCACGCGACGGCTTCGACATCGCACCGTCCGTGAACGTCGTCGTCTCCGATGACCTCGAGGCAGCGCGCGACATGATGCGACCGGTGCTCGCGCTCTACATCGGCGGGATGGGAGCACGAGGAGCCAATTTCTACAACGCACTCTTCCGTCGCTACGGTTACGAGGCGGAAGCCGAGCGCATCCAGGAGCTGTATCTCGACGGCAAGCAACGGGAGGCGATCGCGGCCGTCCCCGACGCGTTGATCGACGACGTCTCGCTCGTGGGCTCGCCGGACCGGATTCGCGACCGCCTCGAGGCCTGGCGCGAGTCTGGCGCCACAACGCTGCTAGTCGCGACGCGCGACCTGACGTCGCTGCGAACCATGGCGGACCTAGCGCTCTGATCCGAGCGAAAGCTTCGCTTTCGCTCGGGTGTTGTGTACGGCGCGAAGCGGCGTCCCTCATGCCGAAGCGAAAGCGAAGCTTTCGCGTAGGAAGTCGAGCACGAGCCGGTTGACCGTCTCAGGATCCTCGAGCTGGACGTTGTGCCCGCGGCCCTGAAGCTCGACGTAGCGCGCGTTCGGCAGGCGGGCGGCAAGCGCGCGTCCGTTCTCGACCGGGACGATCACGTCGGCATCGCCATGCACGACGAGCGCCGGGACGCCGATCAGCTCCACCTGACAGCCTCGGGCATAGAACCCGTAGCACGCCTCCAGGTGCGCATCCAGAGTGACGTCCGGGGTGGGATGCTCGCCCCGCGCCGCGAGGATCTCCTCGAACCGCTCCGGGTTGCGCTCCGTCCAGCCGGACGAGAACGTCAGCGGCATCATCTTCCGTCCGTATTCGTCGAATGGCAAGCCGATCGCCGCTGCGTAGGCATCGCGCACGTCCTGCGGACGGGGAACGCGGTCAGGGCCGCCGGCGCCGGTCCCGATGAGCACGAGCGACCGGACGAGATCGGGCCGGGAGAGCGCAAGCGTCAAGGCGACGTACCCGCCCATCGAGAGCCCGACGACGTCGGCCGTACGGCCGTCGAGGATCTCGGCAGCATCCTGCGCGAGCTCGTCGATGCCGTACGGCTCAGCCGGCACGACCGAACGTCCTGTGCCGCGCGTGTCGAACGCGATCGTCCGGTAGTGGCGTGCGAACACCGAGATCTGGTCGCGCCACGCCCACATCGACTGGCCGAGCCCTTCGACGAGCAGCAGCGGCTCGCCGTCTCCATGCTCCTCGGTATAAAGCCGCTGCGTCTGTGCGCCGCGCATGATACGAACGCTACGCCATGACCACCCGCAGCATCGACGTGCTTGCCGACGCAGGCCAGGCCGGGGAACGAATCCTGACACCCGAGGCGCTCGCCTTCGTCGCCGAGCTGCACCGCACCTTCAACCCGATTCGGTTGGAGCTACTCGCGGCACGGGTGGAACGACAGAAGCGCATCGTCGCCGGCGAGCTACCGGATTTCCTACCGGAGACCCACGCCGTACGAGCAGACCCGGACTGGCGTGCTGCGCCGCCACCGCCCGATCTCCGCGATCGCCGGGTCGAGATCACAGGCCCCGTCGACCGGAAGATGGTGATCAACGCCCTCAACTCGGGGGCCAAGATGTTCATGGCCGATTTCGAGGATTCGAACTCGCCGACCTGGCGGAACTGCGTCGAGGGACAGGCGAACCTGATCGACGCGGTCGACCGCACCATCTCGCTGGACACCGGCGAGAAGCAGTACGCGCTGCAGGACGAGATCGCGACATTGCTCGTGCGGCCGCGCGGCTTGCATCTCCACGAGGCGCACCTGCGGGTCGACGGCGAGCCGGTCTCGGCGAGCCTGTTCGACTTCGGCCTCTACCTGTTTCACTGCGGCCGGCGTCAGCGCGATGCGGGCTCGGGCCCGTACTTCTATCTCCCCAAGCTCGAGTCGCATCTCGAAGCACGTCTCTGGAACGACGTCTTTCTGTTCGCCCAGGACAAGCTGTCGATCCCGCACGGGACGATCCGCGCCACCGTCCTCATCGAGACGATTCTGGCCGCCTTCGAGATGGAAGAGATCCTCTACGAGCTGAGGGAACACTCCGCCGGCCTGAACGCCGGCCGCTGGGACTACATGTTCTCGATCATCAAGAAGTTCCGCGACCGGCCCGAGTTCGTCCTCCCGGACCGCCCACTGGTGACGATGACCGTCCCGTTCATGCGTGCCTACACGGAGCTGCTCGTCAAGACATGCCACCGGCGAGGTGCACACGCGATCGGGGGGATGGCGGCGTTCATCCCGAGTCGGCGAGACGCCGAAGTCAACGAAGTCGCACTCAGAAACGTGCGGGAGGACAAGCTGCGCGAGGCCGCCGACGGCTTCGACGGCACCTGGGTCGCGCACCCCGATCTCGTGCCGGTCGCGCTCGACGTGTTCGACGAGACGCTCGGCGAGCGGGCGAATCAGGTGGACCGCCAGCGCGACGACGTCTCCGTCACGGCCGAGGATCTACTCGATGTCGCGGCCACACCGGGCGGTGTCACCGAGGATGGGATCCGCCTCAACGTGTCGGTCGGCATCCAGTACATCGCCTCGTGGCTGAACGGAGTCGGCGCGGCGGCGATCAACAATCTGATGGAGGACGCCGCGACTGCGGAGATCAGCCGCTCGCAGATCTGGCAGTGGATCCACCACGAACGCGTCAGCCGCGAGCGTGTCCTCGCGGTCGAGCGCGAGGAGCTCGAGAAGCTCGGCGCGGGGTTCGAGACCGCGGCGCAGGTCTTCGGTGAAGTGGCGCTGGCGGGCGAGTTCGCCGACTTCCTGACGCTCCCCGCCTACGAAAAGCTCATCTCCGCTGAGGCGGCGGGCGGCAACACCCTTGCTCCCAGGGGCTGACCTTGACAGCATGGAGCTGAATCCGGAGGAGGAGGAGGAGGAGGAAGACTCGTGAACAGAGCGCTAATCGTGCTCGCAGCCGTTCTCGCCGCGCTGGCCGTGAGCATTCCTGGGGCATTCGGACGTGTGCAGATCACCGCGGCGCCGACAGCGACACCGGGCGTCACGTCGTCGACGATCACGATCGGCGGGACCTTCCCGCTGAGCGGTCCGGCGTCGCTCTATGCGCCGATCCCTCGCGGCATGGAGGCCTACTTCAACTGGATCAACACGCGCAAGGGGCCCGATGGGAAGAAGGGGATCCGGGGACGCCAGATCATCTGGAAGTACTACGACGACGCCTATAACCCGGCCCAGACGGTTCAGCTGACGAACAAGCTGATCCTCGAAGACAAGATCTTCGCCGACGTGGGCTCGCTCGGGACCGAGCACAACCAGGCGATTCGGCCGCTCTTGAACGACCGGAAGATCCCACAAGTCCTGATCGCCACCGGTGCCAGCTACTGGGGACTCCAGTACAAGCAGTACCCGTGGACGATCGGCTGGCAGCCGGACTACATCGCCGAGGGTCGTGTCTACGGCGAGTGGATCAAGAAGAACGCGCCGAACGCGAAGATCGCGGTCTTCTATCAGAACGACGATTACGGGAAGGACTACCTCCGCGGCCTGAAGATCGGCCTCGGCTCGAAGAAGAGCCTCATCGTGTCGGAGCAGAGCTACGAAGCGACCGACACGAGCTATGCATCGCAGCTCGCGCGGCAGAAGGCCTCGGGTGCCGATACGTGGGTGCTGCTGTCGATTCCGACGCCGACCGTCCGTGCGCTCGCAACCGCGAAGGCGCTGAACTGGAAGCCGGACACGATCGTGATCAACTCCGTGGCCGCAATCGACGTCGTCATGAAGGCCGCCGCGGCAAGCGCAGGCGCGGCGTACGTCAACGGTGCGATCAGTACCGGTTACCTGAAGAACAACGCCAACCCGAAGTACGCCAACGACCCGATCGTCACGCAGTACCAATCGCTGCTGGCGACCTACGGTCCGAGTGGCGCCGATCCGAAGAACACGTTCTACTTCTACGGGTTCGCGAAGGCGTACGACGTCGTGAAGTTGCTCTACAACGCGGGCAAGAACCCGACCCGGGCGTCGCTGATCAAGGCGACGCAGAGCATGAATTGGGTCAACCCGTACATGATCAAAGGCATCAAGGTCAAGACCAGCAAGACCGACCACTTCCCGATCTCGCAGCTGAAACTCGTTCGGTACGAGAACGGGTCGTTCAACGAGTTCGGGTCCCTGATCAAGGGACGCTGAACCCTCGCACCGTGGGGCCGGCGCTTCGGCGACGGCCCCACGTTCTGAATGGACTTCTCTCTCACACCCGAGCAGGAGCTGATCCGCGACTCCGCCCGTGAGTTCTGCGAACGGGAGATCGTCCCCCACTCTCGCGACTGGGACCGGGCCGAAGAGCTCGATCCAGGGCTCGTTCCCAAACTCGCCGCGGCGGGCTACCTGGGTGCGACTATCGCAGAGGAGTACGGCGGCATGGGCCTCGACACGGTCTCGTATTGCCTGCTGATGGAGGAACTCGGGCGCGCGGACTCGTCCGTGCGCGGGATCGTGTCGGTGAACCTCGGCCTCGTCGGGAAGACGATCGCAAAGTGGGGAACCGAGCAGCAGCAGCGCGAGTGGCTCCCGCAGCTGGCATCCGGAAGCGCGCTCGGGTGCTACGCGCTCACAGAGCCGGGCTCGGGATCCGATCCGGCCAGCCTCGTGACCCGCGCGGAGCGCGACGGCGACGACTGGCTCCTCTCCGGCTCGAAGCTCTTCATCACGCTCGGCAGCTGGGCCGGCCTCGCACTCGTGTTTGCGCGCAGCGGCGGAGAAGGCCCCCACGGGCTTACCTGCTTTCTCGTCCCGACCGGCTCGGAGGGATATTCGGCCTCGCCGATCAAGGGCAAGCTGGGGCTGCGGGCGCAGGACACTGCCGAGGTGTTCCTCGACAGCGTCCGGGTTCCGGATTCGAACAGGCTCGGCGCAGAGGGCGACGGCTTCAAGGTGGCGATGTCGGCGCTCGACAACG
>WNGJ01002016.1_pt1 | contig 22044 bp, 17 predicted proteins | sample 5400611 | NCBI WGS metagenome assembly WNGJ01 (sample SAMN13153375, study PRJNA577476) | soil metagenome | isolation source: 40 cm soil or saprolite under Garry oak tree replicate 1 | place: USA:California | collected 2016-06-15
TCCCCCATGCCTCTCCGCCTGTCCGAGCACGCCGCACACGACCGCCCGCGGGAGCGGCTGTGGGCTGTCGGGCCCGCGGCGTTGACGGCGCGGGAGCTCCTGGCCATAGTCCTGGGAACGGGGTGTGCGGGCCGTGACGCGCTGGCGGTGGCGGGGGATTTGCTGGCGCGCGTGGAGGGATCGCTGCGACGCCTCGCGGAGCGGCCGGCGGCGGAGCTGGCGGGCGCGGCGGGGGTGGGTCGCGGCAAGGCGGCCCGGGTGACCGCGGCGCTCGAGCTGGGTCGCCGCGTGGGCGCGGAGGTGGAGCCCCCGCCCCAGCGGATCCGCGGGCCGGCGGACGTGCACCGTTACTACGCCCCCCGGCTGCGCCACCTCGGGGTGGAGGAGTTTCACGTGCTCGCGCTCGGCAGCCAGAGCCAGGTCAAGGGGGACGTGCTGATCACGCGGGGCATCCTGAACAGCTCGCTGGTGCATCCGCGCGAGGTGTTCCGTGCGGCCATCGCCGAGGCCGCGGCGGGGATCATCGTGGTGCACAACCATCCGAGCGGCGATCCGACGCCGTCGGCGGACGACCGGGCCGTGACGCGGCAGCTGGTGGACGCGGGGCGGCTGCTCGACCTGCCGGTGCACGACCACGTGATCGTCGGAGGCGATCGCTACATGAGCTTCGCCGAGGCGGGACTGCTGTGACCAGCACGGTGCCGCTGCTGGCCCCCGAGCTGGCCCAGGCCGTGGCCGCGCAACGCGAGCGGCTGGACCTCGACCTCGTGACGCGCGCCTACCGGGTGAGCGCCCAGGCCCACCGGGGCCAGAAGCGGCAGTCGGGGGACGACTTCCTGTCCCACAGCGTCGCGGTGGCCACGATTCTCGCCGAGCAGCAGATGGACTCGACCACCATCGCCGCCGCGCTGCTGCACGACGTGGTCGAGGACTCGGACGTGTCGCTGGAGCAGATCCGCCAGGATTTCGGCCCCGAGGTCGGCGCGCTGGTGGACGGCCTCACCAAGCTTTCCTCACTGACGTTCCGCTCGAGCGTTGAGGAGCAGGCCGAGAATTACCGCAAGCTGCTGCTCTCGGTGGCCAAGGACGCCCGGGTCATCATCATCAAGCTCGCCGACCGGCTGCACAACATGCGCACGCTGGAGCACCTCGACGCGGAGAAGCAGCGGCGCATCGCGCTCGAGACGCGTGAGATCTACGCTCCCCTGGCGCATCGCTTCGGCATGGCGGGTGTGAAGGCGGAGCTCGAGGATCTCGCGTTCTGTTTCCTGGAGGCGGACGATTATCAGGCGCTCTCCCGCCAGGTGCGAGCGAAGAAGAGCGAGCGGGAGCGCACCATCGAGCGCATGCGGGTGCCGCTCGCCGAGGAGCTGACTCGCGCGGGCCTGAGCGGCTGCGAGATCACCGGCCGTCCCAAGAACCTGTGGTCGATCTACAAGAAGATGAAGAACCGGGGCAAGCCGTTCGAGGAAATCTACGATCTGCTCGCCGTGCGCGTGCTGGTGAACTCCATCCCCGAGTGTTACCACGTGCTCGGCGCCATCCACCACAAGTGGACGCCAGTGCAGGAGCGCATCAAGGACTACATCGCGAGCCCCAAGTCGAACGGGTACCAGTCCCTCCACACGACCGTGTTCGGGCCGGGGAGCCAGCTGTACGAGATTCAGATCCGTACCCGCGACATGCACCGCACCGCGGAATACGGGATCGCGGCGCACTGGCTATACCACGAGCGGAAGGGACCCGACGAGCTGGACCGCCACCTGGCGTGGTTCCGCCAGCTCATCGAGCTGCAGCAGGATGCCCATACGCCGGAAGAGTTCATCGAATTCCTGAAGATCGACCTCTATCAGGACGAGATCTTCGTCTTCACGCCGCGCGGCGACGTGAAGCGCCTGCCCAAGGGCGCGACGCCGCTCGATTTCGCGTTCGCCGTGCACACCGAGGTGGGGCAGCATTGCCAGGGGGCGCGCATCAACGGGCGGATCGCTCCGCTGCATCGGCCGCTCGACAACGGCGACACCGTGGAGATCCTCACCAGCGCGCAGGCCCGGCCGTCACGCGACTGGCTCGCCCACGTGCAGACGGCCCGGGCGCGCCACAAGGTGCGGCAGTGGGTGAAGCAGGAGGAGCACGAACGGAGCCTGGCGCTGGGACGCGAGATCCTGGAGCGCGAAGTGCACCGGCGCCGGCTCGAGCCCCCGGACGACGCCCGCCTGACACAAGCGGCGGTGACGCTGTCCGTGGGCTCAGGGGAGCAGCTCGAAGCGGCGCTCGGCCGGGGCGATCTCCCGCTGGGGCACGTGATGCGCGCCCTGTACCCGGGCCTGGCCGCGGACGAGCTCCAGCCGCCCAAGCCGACGGCGTTCGGGCGCATGATGGAGCGGCTGCGCATCGGCCGCGGGATCAAGATCCAAGGCGTGGACGGCCTGATGGTTCGGTACGCCCAGTGCTGCCAGCCGGTCCCGGGGGACGCGGTCGTGGGATACGTCACCCAGGGGCGGGGCATTTCCATCCACCGCAGCGACTGTCCCAATCTGCTCGTGCTCTCGACGGAGGCGGAGCGCCGGGTGGAGATCGACTGGCAGGAGTCGGAGGGCGAGACGTTCGTGGTGCGGCTCGCCGTGAGCGGGGAGGACCGGCGGGGCCTGTTCGCCGATATCTGCCAGGCGATCAGCGAATCGGGTACCAACATCCGATCCGCCGAGCTCGCGACGCGGGATGGCGCCGTATTCGGGACCATCCTCGTGGAGGTGGAGAACCAGAGCCACCTCAAGAAGGTGATCAAGGCGATCCGGCGCCTGAAGGGCGTCACAGACGTCGCCCGGCACGACGCCGGCACACCGGCGTAGAGGATGGCCTTCGAGCTCGTCTCCCCCTTCGCGCCGGCGGGAGACCAGCCGCGGGCGATCCGCGAGCTCACCGCCGGGCTCGCGCGCCGCGACCGCTATCAGACGCTGCTCGGCGTCACCGGCTCCGGCAAGACGCTCACCATGGCGCACGTGCTCGCCCAGTTCGGGCGCCCCACGCTCGTGCTGTCGCACAACAAGACACTCGCGGCCCAGCTGTACGGTGAGCTGAAGGCGTTCTTCCCGCGCAACGCTGTCGAGTTCTTCATCTCGTACTACGATTATTACCAGCCCGAAGCGTACGTCCCGCAGACCGATACCTACATCGCCAAGGATTCCTCTATCAACGACGATATCGACCGGCTGCGGTTGCGCGCCACGTCGAGCCTGATGGAGCGCGACGACGTCGTGATCGTGGCGAGCGTGTCCGCGATCTACGGCCTGGGCGACCCGGAGGTGTATCGCAAGCTCCTCGTGACGGCCGCCGTGGGAGAGGCGCGCGGCCGCGACGCGCTGCTCGAAGACCTGGTGCGCGTGCAGTATCAGCGGAACGACGTGGGGTTCGAGCGGGGGACGTTCCGCGTGCGCGGGGACACCGTCGAGATCTTCCCCGCCTACGACGAGCAGGCGGTCCGCGTCGAGTTCTGGGGCGACACGGTGGAGCGGATCGCGAAGATCGACCCGCTCACCGGAAACACGATCGCCGAGCTGCAGCGCTCGGCGGTGTACCCGGCGACCCATTTCGTGACCGAGCGGCCGTCCGTCGAGCGCGCCGTGGCGGCGATCCGGAGCGAGCTGAAGGAGCGGCTGGCGGAGCTGCGGGCCCAGAACAAGCTGCTCGAGGCGCAGCGTCTCGAGTCCCGCACCCATTTCGACATCGACATGTTGCTCGAGGTGGGGCGCTGCACCGGGGTCGAGAATTACTCGCGGCACCTCACCGGTCGCGCGCCGGGAGAGCGCCCCGCCTGCCTGCTCGATTATTTCCCGGACGACTACTTGTGCATCATCGACGAGTCGCATCAGACGATGCCGCAGCTCGGAGGCATGTACGAGGGCGATCGCTCCCGCAAGCAGACGCTCGTTGACTACGGCTTCCGCCTGCCGTCGGCGCTCGACAACCGACCGCTCCGCATCGACGAGTTCATGGCCCTCGTCCCGCGGATCGTCTTCGTCTCGGCGACCCCGGGTGACGACGAGCTGCGGCTCTCGGGCGGCGTCGTGGTCGAGCAGATCATCCGTCCCACCGGTCTCGTGGACCCCGAGGTGGAGGTCCGCCCCGTCAAGGGGCAGGTGGACGACCTCCTGCACGAGATCCGGCTGCGGGAGAAGCGCAACCAGCGCGTGCTCGTAACGACGTTGACCAAGCGCATGGCGGAGGACCTCACCGACTACCTGCAGCAGCACGGCGTGCGGGTGCGCTACCTGCACTCGGAGATCGACGCGATCGAGCGCATGGAGATCATTCGCGGGTTGCGCCTCGGGGAGTTCGACGTGCTCGTGGGCATCAACCTGTTGCGGGAAGGGCTCGATCTGCCGGAGGTGTCCCTGGTGGCGGTGCTGGACGCGGACCAGGAGGGGTTCCTCCGCTCCGACCGCTCCCTCATCCAGACCGTGGGGCGCGCCGCGCGCAACCTCGAGGGCAAGGCGATTCTCTACGCCGACCGGCGCACCGGCTCCATGGAGCGCGCCTTGGAGGAGATGAATCGGCGCCGCACCCTGCAGCAGCAGCACAACGTCGCGCACGACATCACGCCGCGCTCGATCGTGAAGTCGGTGGACCAGGTGCGCTTCGCCACGCGCTTCGCCGACGCCAAGACCGCCCGCCCGGCGGAGCCCGCCATCCACCGCCCGACCGACGCGCACGAGCGGGAGGCGCTGATCCGTCTGCTCGAGCAGCAAATGCAGGCGGCGGCCGAGGACCTCGACTTCGAGCTCGCGGCCCTGTTGCGCGATCAGATCCTGGAGCTCAAGGCGGAGGGAGACGGGGTGCGTCATGCGCCTGCGCGTGGACGAGCTCAGCCGGTTCGGTGAGGAGCTGGGGCGAACTCTCTCCGCCCCAGCAACGATCGGTCTGTCGGGGGAGCTGGGAACGGGGAAGACCACACTGGTGCAGGCGATCTGCCGTGGGCTCGGCGCCCGCGCTCTGGCGACGAGCCCGACCTACGCCCTGGTGCATCACTACGAGGCAGGGGGCCGGCCGGTCTACCACGTGGATTGCTACCGCCTGCGCTCCCCCGAGGAAGCGCGCGACCTGGGCTTCGAAGACATGGCTCGGGAGCGCGCCATCGTCTTGATCGAATGGCCCGAGCGCGCCGGCGCGTGGGCGCCTCCGCTGGACCGGCACCTGCGGCTGAGCTACGGTCCCGCCCCGGACACGCGGGAGCTGGAGGAGCTGCGGTGACGGGCGGTCACTGGCTCGCCCTCGACACCGCCACCGACATCTTGAGCGTGGCGGCGGGCCGCCCCCCCACGGGGGAGGCCGGCTCGCACATCCAGGGCGCCAGACGTCACGCGGCGGAGATCCTCCGGCTCATCGACTTCACGCTCGGCCGGTTGGCACTGAAGCCCGCCGACCTGGACGGCATCGTCGTAGGCGACGGTCCCGGGAGCTTCACCGGCCTGCGGATCGGATGGGCGACGGCGAAAGCGCTGGCCCAGGAGACGGGGTTGGACGTGGTGGCCGTGCCGTCCCTGCTCGCCGCGGCGGCGGCCGGCGCGCTCCCCCTCGGGCCCGTGCCCGTCGCGGCCTGCTTCGATGCGCTCCGCGGACAGGTGTACGGGGCCGAGTACGTCATCCATCCCGATCGAGTCGACACGCTCGTCGCCCCGGCGGTGTGCACCGTGGAGGAGCTGGCTCGCGCCGCGCCTGCCGTCCCGCGGCTCGTCGTGGGCGACGGCGCCGTGCGCTACGCCGAGGCCGTCGTCCGCTGGTGCGGCGCGTCCCCCGTCCCGCTCGAGGCGCTGCCGCCGGCCGCGTCGCTGCTCCTGGCGTTGTTCCAGCGGATCGGGGCGGGTCGCCCGATCCCCGACCTCGCGACGGCCGAGCCGGTCTACGGGCGGCCGGCGGAAGCGCAAGCACGCTGGGAGGCGCGCCACGGACGCCCGCTTCCGGATCCGTCCGGCCCAGCTCGCTGACGTCGCCGCGATCGCCGCGATCGAGGGCGCGAGCTTCTCGGATCCCTGGTCGGCGCGCGACTTCCGCGAGTGCATCGCCTCCGAAGGGCCGTTCCTCGTGGCGGAATCGGACGGCGTCGTTGCGGGGTACATCATCGCCCGCCACGCCGTCGACGAAGCGGAGATCCTCAACCTGGGCGTCGGCGCGGCGCGGCGCCGGCGCGGCACCGGCCGGGCGCTCGTCGAGGCGATGCTCGCGGCGCTGCGCGAGCGGGGGATTCGCGCGGTGTTTCTCGAGGTCCGCGAATCGAACGCGGTGGCACTGCACCTCTACGCGGTGCTGGGCTTCATCCCAGTCGGTCGCCGCCGCCGCTACTATCGCCTGCCGATCGAAGATGCGGTGATCCTCCGGGCCGCTGTGTGAGCGCCTCGGCGGAGGCGCGCGTGGATTCGGTCCGAGTGGCGTATCTTTGATTGACAGAATGACTTGCGAGTCATATACTGTGAAGCACCTTGGTGCCCCGCCCGCATTGCGCTGGAGGTCGTCGTGAGTCGCAGCCTGAACAAAGTCATGCTGATCGGCAATTTGGGGGCCGACCCGGAGGTGCGCAGCACGAACAACGGCTCGCGCGTGGCCACGCTGTCACTCGCCACCAGCCGGCAGTGGACGGGGCAGGGTGGAGGGAAGCAGGAGAAGACGGAGTGGCACCGCGTCATCTGCTGGAACAACAAGGGCGCCCAGCTCGCCGATCTCGCCGAGAAGTACATGAAGAAGGGGGATCGCATCTACATCGAGGGCCGGGTCGAGTATCGCACCTGGGAAGACCGCGAGAAGCAGACGCGCTACGTCACCGAGATCATCGCGCGGGAAGTGCTGCTGCTGTCCTCACGGGGCGGTGGCGGCGGGGGCGCCGAGGGCGGCGCGGATGTGGCGCGCGCCCGGGCCACGGCGCAAGTGGCCTCCGAAGGCAAGGCGGAGTCGCTCGACGCGGTGCCGGAGGCCCTGGATGAGGAGGACGACGATCTGCCGTTCTAACCGAGCGGCACTGCTCGCCCTTGTGGCGGTGCCGCTCGCGTGCCGGAGCCTACGCGCACAGGATACCACCAGGGTGGCGCCGGAGACGACGCAGGCGGCGCCGCTCCAGGGCCCGCTCCCCGCCACGCACGCCGTGGCCCGCGGCGAGACCCTCTGGTCCATCGCCCAGCTGTACTTCAACGATCCCCTCCTCTGGCCCGAGATCTTCCGCCTCAACACGGCGCTCATCGAAGATCCGCACTGGATTTATCCCGGGGAGGTGCTCAACCTGGCGGGCGCCTTGGGCGTGGCACAGGCCCCCACAGATACGACCGGGGTGTCGGTGCGAGTCACGCCCGGAGGCGACACCGTCCGGGCGCGCAATCCCGGCGATACGGTCTCCGTGGCGGCGCTCGACACGTCGCTTCGGGACACGACGCTGCTCGAGGCGCCCCCGCCGGCGACGGAGGAGTCGTACCGCACGATCTTCGACCGGCCGCGCTCGCGCACCGTCGAGGTGCAGGACGTCCTGCGCGCCTACGCCAACCAGCCCTACCGCCCGCTGCGCCGCGGGGAGTTCTACGCGGCCGGCTTTCTCACCGAGGGGGAGCACTTCCCCTGGGGTCGCGTGACCGGCACGATCAAGAAGCCGACCATTCCGCGCCTGACCGAGCGCTCGACGGCGTACCAATTCGAGCAGGTCGTCCTCGAGCCGCCCCCCAAGGTGGCGTACCACGCCGGCGACTCGGTGCTGATCGTGCGGGTCGATCGTCCGCAAGCCGACTGGGGCGAGGTGGTGGTGCCGGTCGGCGTCGCGCGAGTGACCGAAGTGGCGCGGAAGCAGCTGCTGGCTGAAGTCTTGCTGCAATTCGGCCGCATCCACGAGGGGCTGCTGGTGCTCCCGCTAGAGCCGTTCAAGGACCCGGGCGAGTTGCGGCCGACGCCGGTCGAGCAGGGATTGCGCGGGCACGTCATCGACCAGCGGGACCTGCACACGCTCACGATCTCGCAGCAGGTGATCTTCCTCGACCGGGGCCGGGCGGACGGGGTGGTGCTGGGCGACGTGTTCCAGATCTACACCGGGCAGCCCGGCACGCCGTCGGAGGAGATGCGCGCCGTGGTGGAGATCGTGCACACGCGCGAGCATTCGTCGTCGGGCCTCGTGTTGGCGCTCGGCAACCCCAAGATCGTGCCGGGCCTGCCGGTACGACTCGTGCGCAAGATGCCTTCCTGAGGGGCGGCCGGCCCCGTCCGGAGGCCGGCGTCCTGCCATCACATGCTCGTCGACCTTCACCTCGCCGCGCTGGGGCTGTACGGTCTCTCCGCGGCGCTTGCGTTGGCCCCCTTCGCGGGCCTGCGGGCGGTGTCGCGTCGCTGGACGCTGGGTGTGGCGGGCCTGGGCGCCGGGATCCACGCCATCGGCGTGGCCCAGTTGTCGCTCGTGGGCACGGGGCCGGCGCTCTCCGTGCTGGCGTGGTGCCTGGTGTTGTTGCAAATCGGCAGCGAGCTGCTGCTGCGGGCCGCAACGGTGGCGCTGTTCACGGCGCCCCTGGCCGGGGGACTGGTCGGTCTCGCCCTGCTGCTGGGGCTGGCGCCCGGGGCCCAGCCCTCTGCCGGGCGCAACATGTGGTTTATCTTGCACGTGACCCTGAGCGTTCTCGGCCTCGCCTTGCTGGCGCTCGCGTTCATCGCCGCGGCGCTGTATCTGCTCCAGTTTCGCGAGTTGAAGGCCAAGCGGTTCGGGCAGGTGTTTCAACTGTTTCCCCCCCTTGAGCGGCTCGACCGACTGAATCACGTCGCGCTCGTGGCGGGGTTTCCGGCGCTCACCGTGGGCGTCCTCCTCGCCGTCGGCTACGCGGTGCGCTACGCCGGGGGGATGCACGTCGATCCCGCGCAGCTCGTGTGGGGATCGTTTACCTGGGTGGTGCTGGGATGGACGGTATGGGTGCGCGTGGTGCGGCACTGGGCGGGCCGGCGGGCGGCGTTCGCCAGCATCGCGGGCTTCGCGGCGGTGGTGCTGGTGTACGCGGCGTTGAAGCTGGCCCAGCCGGGGACGGAGCGCTTTCTGTGACGATCCGAGCATGAGCATCGCGGTCCTGGGAGTCAATCATCGCACGGCGCCGCTGGAGGTGCGCGAGCGCTTCGCCCACGGCCCGCACGAGGTGCCCGGTGCGCTCGCCCGGGTGCTCGAGGCGGGGGCGGCGGGGGGCGTGCTGCTGTCCACCTGCAACCGCACCGAGTTCTACTTCGCCGAGCCGCAGGACGCCGTGCCGGACGCCGTGTGGGCGCTGCTCGGGGAGCGCCTGCACGGGGAGCGGGCCGTCCAGGAATACGGCTACGTCGAGCGCGACCGCGACGCCGTCCGTCACCTGTACCGCGTCTCGGCGGGGCTCGACTCGATGGTGCTGGGGGAGTCGCAGATCCAGGGTCAGGTGCGCGAGGCCTGGGAGACCTCGCGACCGCAGGCCGGTCCGGTGCTGCACCGCCTGTTCCAGTCGGCGCTGCTCGTCGGCGCGCGGGTGCGCACCGAAACGAAGCTGGGGACGGGGTCGGCGTCCGTGCCCTCGGCGGCGGTGGCCGTGGCGGGCAAGATCTTCGGGGCGCTCGCGGGCCGCTCGGCGCTTATCCTGGGCGCGGGCGACATGGCGGAGCTTGCCGCCAGCTGTTTGATCGCGGAGGGCGCGCGCGTCACGCTCGTGGCGAATCGCACCTACGAGCGCGCCCGCGCGATCGCCGAGCAGCTGGGCGCGCGCGCCCTCACCCTCGACGAAGCGTGGCCGCATTTCGGGGACATGGACATCGTGCTCTGCTCGACCGCGGCGCCCCACGCCGTCGTGACCTGGGACCGGGTCGCGCCGGTGATCGGCGGCCGCGGCGGGCGGCCCCTCTGCATCCTCGATCTCGCCGTGCCGCGCGACGTCGAGCCGGCCGTGGGGCAGCTCGAGAACGTGTTCCTGTACGACGTCGACGACCTGCAGGCCGTCGCCGGGCAGGCGGCGGCGCAGCGCCGCGGCGAGATCCCCGCGGCCGAGCACATCGTGAACGAAGAGGTGGAGCGCTTCTGGGCCTGGTACGGCGGGCTGGCGGTGGTCCCCGCCCTCAAGGAGTTCCGCGAGCGCCTCGACGCGGTGCGGGCGCAGGAGCTGGAGCGCCTGCTGCGACGCTTCAAGCACCTCCCTCCCGAAGACCGCGAGCAGCTGGCGCAGTTCAGCCGCGCGCTCCTCAGCAAGTTCCTCCACCAGCCCACCGTGGCACTCAAGGCCGCCGCGGACCGCGGCCGGGGCTACGCGCTGCTCGAAGCATTGAAAGAGCTGTTCGGCCTGGACGAACGGAATGAGCCGTAGGGTTCTGGTGACGGGCGGCGCGGGGTTCGTAGGCTCGCACGTCGCGGACGCCTACCTCGCCGCCGGCGACGACGTGACAGTGCTCGACGACCTCTCGACCGGCCGGCGAGAGAACGTCCCGCGCGGCGTGCGGCTGGTGCAGGCCGACATCCGTTCGCCCGAGGCGCGCGAGCTCGTCGCGCGGGGCGGCTTCAGCCTCGTGAACCATCACGCCGCCCAGATGGACGTCCGCCGCTCGGTGGCCGATCCGTTGTTCGACGCCGCCGTGAACGTGATCGGCCTCCTGAACGTGCTGGAAGGCGCGCGCGCCGGCCGCGTGGGGCGCATGGTGTTCGCCTCGTCGGGCGGCGTCGTCTACGGCGAGCACGGTCCCTTCCCGCTGGTCGAGACCGCGCCCAAGCTGCCGGTCTCCCCCTATGGCACCGCCAAGCTCGCCTCGGAGTATTACCTCGCGACTTACGCCCGCCTGTTTGGGCTAGAGGTCGTCGCGCTGCGCTACAGCAACGTGTACGGGCCGCGGCAGCGCGCCGATGGCGAGGCCGGCGTCGTGGCGATCTTCGGCCGGCGTCTCCTGCGGGGGGAGCCCCTGACCATCTTCGGTGACGGCGAGCAGACGCGCGACATGGTGTACGTGAAGGACGTGGCCGCGGCGAACCTGGCGGCGAGCGCGCGGCCTATCACGCCGGGCGCCGACGGCATCGACAGCAGCGCTTTCAACGTGGGCACGGGCGTCGAGACGTCGGTGAACCGCCTGGCCGAGCTGCTGGCGGCGGCGGCGGGCCGGCGGCTCGTCGCGAATCATGCGCCTGCCCGGCCCGGCGAGCTGCAGCGTAGCGTGCTCGCGGTGGACCAGGCGGCCCGCGCGCTCGAGTGGCGCCCCCGGACGGCGCTGGCGCAAGGCCTGCGGGAGACGCTGCAGTTCCTGGCGGAGGATTGAGGGTGCTGCTGCAGGTTGGCCGCGCGGTGCCCACGACGCCGTGGGAGTTGGTGCTCACCTCCAGCCGCGAGACTAAGTTCGTGCTCGCGATCCTGGTGGCGTTCTCGCTGGTCTCCTGGTATCTCATCTTCCTCAAGTGGTGGCAGTTCCGCCGCCTGCGGCGCCAGGGCGATCGCTTCATCGCCGAGATCGAGAAGGCCGCCCGGCTGGACGATGCCTACCATGCCGCGATGCGCCTCCCGGCGTCGCCCTTCAACCGGCTGCTGCGCGAAGGCATCCATTTCTTCTCCGAGCTCAAGCCCGGGGGCCTGAAGAGCGACGGGCCCGTCGGGGAGGTCCAGGGCACGCTCACCACCACGCAGCTGGAAGCGTTGCGCATGGTGCTCGCCAAGGAAGTAGCGGCGGAGCGGGACGCCGCGGCACGCTTCCTCCCCTGGCTCGCGACCTTCGGGTCGGTGAGCCCGCTGCTGGGGTTGCTCGGCACGGTGCTCGGGGTGATGGACGCCTTCATCGGGATCGCGGTCGGCGGCTCGGGCAACATCGCCGCCGTCGCGCCCGGCGTCGCCGAGGCGCTGGTGACGACGGTGATGGGCCTCGCGGTGGCCGTCCCGTCCGTCATGGCCTACAACCTGTTCGTCAGCCGGCTCGGCCTGTTCGCCGGCGAGCTGGAGGGGTTCGCACAGGAGATCATCGCGACCATGGCACGCGAAGGGTGGCTCTGAGTGGCGGGCCTGCTAGGTGGTGGGGGGGGGGGCCTGCGCGGGCACGGCGAGCTGCCCCTCAACGCCGACATCAACGTCACATCGCTGGTCGACGTGGCGTTCGTGCTCCTCATCATCTTCATGATCACGGCGCCGATCATGCAGGGCGGCGTCGACGTGCGCCTGCCGCGCGCCGAAGCCAAGCCGCTCGAGCCCAAGCAGGGCCTCGTCATCACATTGGACCGGGCCGGCAAGATCTACCTCGACCAGTCGCCGCTCTCCTACGAGGACTTCCGGGCCACGTTCCCCGCGTTCGTGCGAACCAAACACCCGACCGGGGTGTACCTTCGGGCCGACGGTCGCGTCCCTTACGCCGATGTCGTGCAGGTGCTGGCGGTGATCCGGACCGCGGGCGTGGGCGACGTCGGCCTCGTCGCCGAACCGGAGACGATCGAGCGGTGAGACAGCGGCAGTTGCCCGGCAATACCAGGTTGGGGCTGATGGGAAGCGCGCTGGTGCACGGGCTCGCGGGCGCCATGCTGCTCGGGGGGGCCACGCGCCACCGGGCGCCTCCGCCGGTCTACAAGGTCCAGCTCATCGCCGCGCCCGCACCAGGCGAGGAAACGCGCAAGGCGCCGGAGGCGGTCGAGCGACCGGCCGCGCCGCCCCCGGCCCCCGTCCCGAAGCCGAAGCCCGAGCCCAAGAGCACCGTCTCCAAAGCCGCACCGCCGCCGACGCCCGACGCCACACACCGGGAAGCCGCGCCGCGCACCACGCCGAAGGCCGCTCCCCTCCCCGGCGAGCGGCCCTCGACGGGGAGCGACGTGGCGACGGTGAGCACGGAGGGCGTGGAGTTTCCCTACCCGGAATACCTCCAGAACATCGTGACCCAAATCCTGCAGCGCTGGCAGCGGCCGTTCCAGAGCACGCCGTTGGAGGCGGAGGTTTCCTTTTTCATTCACCGCGACGGCGCAATCACCGACCTGCAGTTTGTGAAGCGGTCCGGGAGCTTCGCGTTCGACCTCGAGGCGCAGGGGGCGGTCGAGGAGGCCGGCCGGTTCCGGGCATTCGGGTCCCTGCCCTCAGGCTGGCCACCGGACGTGCTGTACGTGCGGTTCTATTTCAGCGGGAAACGACAGTGAGACGGGCGGTCGGGCGGTCAGGCGGTCAGGCGGTCGCGATCATGGCGGTGCTGTTGACCGCCCGACCGCCCGACCGCCTGACCGCCCAGGACACATCGGCGATCGACCGTGGGGTGCGCATCGGCATCGTGTACCGTCCCGGCGTGCGGCCCGGCGTGGTGCTGCTCCCCGGTCGGTCCGCGGCGCTCGACTCCGCACGGACGATCCTCGCCCGCGACTTGGACTACAGCGACCGCTTCGAGATGATCACGCTGCCGGGCGGCGACTCGATCCGCGTCGCTCCCCTCCCCCCGCCCACCGGCGCCCGCACCCCGGCCGGGGCGGGGGAGGCGGGGCGGGGTGCGCGCGCCCACTCGGGCAGCGAGGCCAGCCTCAACTATCCGCTGTATCGGGCCCTCGGCGCCGACTTCGCCATCACGCTCGCGACGAGCGGCGATACGGCGCAGCTGACGGTGCACGACGTCACGGCGGGTGCGGTGCGGCGCCTGGTCAAGGCCCGGCTCCCGGCGGGGGCGTCGTCCCGCTTCCGCATGGCGGTGCACCGTCTCGCCGACCAGATCGTCGAGGCCACACTCGGCACCGGGGGGACCGCCGCGACGCGCGTGCTGTTCGTGATGGAGGGCAAGCTGTACCAGATCGACTCGGACGGCGCCGGGTTCAAGCAAATCCTCGCGACGGCCGGCCGAACGATCATGTCCCCGGCCTGGGAGCGCGCCGGGCAGCGCATCGCGTACATGGAGTTCTGGTCGGGACACGGCCAGCTGTTCGCACAGGACGCGGCCGGGGGCGGCCACCGCCGTGCGGTCACCACCGGCTCGACGCTGGACTTCACGCCGGCCTTCTCGCCCGACGGGAAGAGCCTGACGTTCAGCCGCGCGACCGAGGAAGGCACCGACATCTACACCTTCAACCTTCGTGACAACTGCTGCTTACAGCGCTTGACCGTCGGAAGGTTTTCTGACAACTTGTCTCCGGCTTACAGTCCGGACGGGCAGCGCGTCGCGTTTGTGTCGACCCGTGCGGGCCTGCCGCAGATCTACGTGATGGCGGCGGACGGAACGGACCAGGAATTGTTCGCGCCGTTCGACTACGGGGTAACCGGCTCGTCCAACGCGCCCGACTGGTCGCCCGACGGGCAGTTCGTGGCATTCCATCGTGACGTGGCGGGGACGCTGCAGGTCTTCGTCCTGGATGTGCGCACCCGCACCGTCCGCCAGCTCACCTCCTTAGGGCGAAATGAAGACCCGACGTGGGCGCCCGACAGCCGGCACTTGGCGTTTGTCTCCGATCGCTCCGGGTATCGCCAGCTCTGGGTGATCGACATGGAAACCGGTCGCATCCGGCCGCTGCTGCAGCAGAGCGGCGTCCGTCTACCGGCGTGGTCTCCGCGGCTTGCGGAGGCCGAGCCGTCCACCCCTTAACCCTGGAGAGCGCCTCTCATGAAACGCCCATGGCTGCTCGTGCTGGCCGGCTTCGTCACGACGGGCGCCGTCGCCTGCGGCGGCAAGCCTGCGCCCGCGACTCCCGCGCCGCAAGCCAACGCGGATTCGATTGCCGCGGCGGAGAAGGCCCGGCAGGACTCTATCGCGGCGGCGGACGCCGCAGCTCGGGCCCGGGAAGAGGCCGACCGGGTCGCGCGACAGCGCACGGCCGATTCCCTGGCTGCCCTGGGCCGCACCACGGAAGCGGTCCGCACCATGCTGGCCACGATGATCCACTTCGACTTCGACAAGTCGAACATCCGGCCCGATGACGCCGGGGCGCTCGACCAGAAGATGGCGATCCTGCGGGCGAATCCGAATCTGACGATCCGTATCGCGGGTCACTGCGACGAGCGCGGCTCGGACGAGTACAACCTGGCGCTCGGCAATCGCCGCGCCACGTCGGCCAAGGGGTACCTCGTGAATCACGGCATCGACGCCGGCCGCATCGAGACGCAGTCGTTCGGTAAGGAGCGGCCGCTCGATTCGGGGCACAACGAGGAGGCGTGGTCGAAGAACCGCCGCGACGAGTTCGAGATCCTGAGCGGCGGCGACGGCCTGAAGCAGCCCTGAGGACGCGGTTGTTGCTGCGCCAACTGTCGCTGTCACTCGGGGTCGGCCTGCTCGCCGGATGCGCGCTGAAAGGCGACGTGCGGCGGGTGGAGCTCCGGGTAGCGGCGTTGAAAGAGGATCTGAGCGGCGCCGAGGCGGCGCGGAAAGCGGAGCTCGACTCCGCGCTCGCACTCGTCGCCGCGCTGCAGCAGGCGCTCGCCGCCCAGCAAGCGTATCTCGTGCAGCTGCGCGGCGACATGCGCACCGATCTGCTGTCGGTGCAGCAACAGCTCGTGACGCTGCAGGAGCTCAGCGGGCAGAGCCAGCAGCGGCTGACGGAGCTGCGCAGCCGGCTGGAGGAGCAGGCGCGCGAGCCGGTGCCCGCGATCGAGAACCCTACCCCACCCCCGGCAGCGGGAGGGGGAGGGGGAGGGGGGGGGCCGCCGGTGGGACGTTCGGGCAACGCCGCAGGCCCGGGGCCCGACCGGATGTACGATCTCTCGCTGCAGCAGTACCGCCGGGGGAGCCTGGGCACGGCCCGCCTCGGTTTCCGCGAGTTCCTGCGGGTCTACCCCACCCACGAGCGGGCGCCCGACGCCCTCTTCTACGTCGGTGAGACCTTCGGCGAAGAGAACCCCGATTCGGCGGCCGCCGTGTATCAACAGCTCGTGAAGACCTATCCCAACTCCTCGCGGGCTCCCTCGGCGCTCTACAAGCTGGGCCTGCTCGCCGAGTCGCGCGGCAGCAAGGCCGCCGCCCGGACTTACTACCAGCGGGTGGTGGCCGGCTATCCTCGGTCGGACGAAGCCAACCTCGCCCGCGACAAGCTCCAGCGCCTGGGGCGGTAGGGTCCGTCCGCGCAGGCGGCGCGCGTGCCTGACGAACCCGGCCGGGGCGAGATGCCCTTCCTCGATCACCTCGAGGAGCTGCGGTGGCGCATCCTGTACAGCCTGCTCGCGATCCTCCTCACGACGCTGGTCGGCTGGGTCCTGGTCGAGCGGGTTGACATCATCGGGCTGCTGATCCGGCCCGTCGCGCCGCTCGTGCCCGGCGGCCGGCTCAAGTTCACGAGTCCCACCGAGCCGTTCCTCATCACGCTGAAGTTCGCATTCGTGGTGGGCCTGCTGCTCGCGTCACCGTTCGTGATCTACCAGGCGTGGGCCTTCCTCGCTCCGGCGCTGTACGAGCGGGAGAAACGCGTCATCGTCCCGGCTCTCTCGGTGGGGGTGCTGCTGTTTCTCGGCGGCGCGTCGGCCGCATATCTCTGGGCGCTGCCCCGGGTGCTGCGGGTCTTGTTCAGCTTCCAGCGCGCCGTGCTGGAGCCGATCATTACCGCGGACAAATACTTCGGCTTCGCCGCGCAGTTCATGATCGCGTGCGGGCTCGCCGCCGAGCTGCCCCTCGTCATCGTGGTGCTCGCCGCCTTGGGCATCGTGACGCCCCAGTTCCTCGTGCGGAACCTCCGCTACGCCGTCGTGTTGTCGGCCGTCGCCGCGGCGCTGCTGGCCCCCCCAGACGCGTTCTCTATGGTGGTGGGGATGGTCTTCCTGCTGCTGCTCTACGGGGTGAGCATCTTGGGTGCCTGGGTCGTGACCAGGCGCCGCGCGCCGCGCGGGCGCGCGGTGTCCGGCGCCGCCACGTTATTGGTCCTCCTGTCCCTGGGAGGGGCCGCGGTTGCCCGGGGGCAAGGCCGGCTACCCGGCGCCGACACGACCGCCGGCAACCGGCGCGGCATCCCCGGCGCCCCAGGCGCGCCCGGCGCGCCGCTGAAAGGGCAGTCCGTCGACACGGCGACGGCCCGCAAGCTCGGCCTGCCGACCGGGCCCACCCGGAGCTTCCCCGGGGGCGACGCCGTGATGGACTCCTTGCGGCGGTTGCAGGGATTCCGGATCACCCAGTACGTGGCCGACACGCTGATCGTGGCGGGCGACAGTCAGACGATCTTCCTGCGGGGCGAAGCATTCGTCGATCGGCAGGGCACCAAGCTGGAAGCCGATTCGGTGCGCTACCACGAGGCCAGCTGCCGGCTCGACGCGACCGGCGACCCGCGGCTGTTCGAGCAAGGCACCGTGATGGTGGGGCAAGGGATGCGCTACGACACCTGCCTCCGGCGCGGCACGGTGCGCCAGGCGTTCACCGACTTCCGCCAAGGCGGCGCCACGTGGTACATGCGCGGCGACCTGGCGATCGACTCCGGCTCGACGCGCCTGTACGGCGCCTCGAGCGACATCACCTCGGACGACCATCCCGTGCCCGACTACCACTTCGCCACCGGGGAAATCAAGTGGCTCAACAAGACGGTGATGGTCGCCCGGCCGGCGGTGCTCTACGTCCGCGACGTCCCCATCCTGTGGCTGCCCTTCATCTTCCAGGACATCCGCCCGGGGCGCCGCAGCGGCATTCTCGTCCCGCGGTTCGGTCTGAACGACCTGGTGCGTCCCACGCGCAGCTACCAGCGACACTTCTCGAATCTGGGCTACTACTGGGTCATCAACGACTACGCGGATCTGCTCGCGTCGGTGGACTGGTACGCTGGCCGCAACGTCACGCTGAACGCGCGCTCGCGCTATCGCTGGCTCGACCGCTTCGTCACCGGGAGCGTGAGCTACCAGCGCGTCGACCAGCTCGGCAACCCCGCCTCCTCGAGCTCGATCAGCTGGCAGCACAACCAGAGCTTCGACAGCCGCACGACGTTCACCGCGAACGTCAACTACGCCACGCAGGGCACCGTGCTGCAGCAGAATTCCGTGGATCCCGCCACGGCAACGGCGCAGCTGTCGTCGCAGGCGAACTTCACCAAGCGGCTCGACTGGGGAACGGTGACGATCGGGGGGAGCCGCACGCAGGATCTGTCGAGCGGCTTGATCGGCCAGACCCTGCCCAACGTGTCGCTCACGCCCTCACCGGTCAACCTCACACCCAGCGTGACGTGGTCCCCCGGCTTCTCGTTCAACAACCAGCAGACCTTTCACCGGGTCCCGGCGACACCGCTGCTCATCCCGGGCAGCGGTGCGGCGCCCGACACCCTCGCGCTGTTTCCGGCGCTGCGGCAGAGCAACCTCTCCTTTCAGACGCCGCTCCGCATCGGCCGGTGGACCTGGCCGAACAGCTTCACGATCAACGACGCCGCGTCCGGCGTGCGGCAGGAGGTCGACATCCGGGACTCCACGGCGCCGGGCGGCGTGCGGCACGTCCTCTATGGGTCCACCTTCTCTACCACGGTCGACTGGCAAACGGGGATCAACCTGCCGCAGGTCTTCTCGCGCAGCTGGAAGGTGCAGCCCGGCGTCTCGATCGTGAACACTACGTCCGCGGGGGCCTTCCTGCTGCGGAATCAATACTCGCACGGAGAGTTCGTGCAGCAGGGGAAACGCGTGCAATTCAGTGCCGGGATACGCCCCGCGTTGTTCGGCTTCTTCCCCGGCCTCGGGCCCCTCGCGCGCATCCGTCATTCGATCTCGCCGATCGTCGATTTCTTCTACGCCCCGGGCGCTCGTGTGCCGGACGCCTACGCGCGCGCCCTCGATCCGACGGATACGCTGCGGAACGCCCGCACTGACCCTCAGGAGACGATCAGCTTCGGACTGTCGCAAAACATCGAGGGCAAGCTCCGTCTCGCCCCCAACGACACGGGCCAGCAGCAGCCGCGCAAGCTCCGCTTGCTCAGCATCAACACCAGCGCCCTGCAGTACAACTTCCAGCAGGCCAAACAGCCCGGGCGGACCGGGTGGCAGACGCAGACGCTCGGCAACACGTTCGCCTCCGAGCTGCTCCCGAACTTCAGCCTGAGCATTACCCACGATCTCTGGGACGGGCCCGTGGGCCTGCAGTCCTCTCGTTTGGCGCCGTTCTTGACGAGCGTGAGCGCCAACTTCGCGATCACGCCGGCGACGCTGCACGGGCTGGCTCACCTCGTGGGCCTCGCCCCCGCCCCCGCCCCCGCCCCCGCCCCTCCGGTGGCGACGCCGTCCACCCCGCCTCCGCCGCCTCCGCCAGGGGGAGCGGGAGGGCCTCTCCCGCCCCCTCCCCCGATGTTCGGCGGCCCGACGAGCAGGCCCTTCTTGCCGGGCGCTGCCGGGCAGGGCTTCTCGCTCACCGTCTCGTACTCCGGAAACCGCGTCCGGCCTCCCAAACCCGATAGCACCGGTGCCGTGACGGCGGCGCCCAATCTACCCGGTCAGCAGATGCTGAATCTGAACCTGAGTTTCAAACCGACCGAGAAGTGGCAGGCGAACTGGACGACCGCGTTCGACGTGGTAACACGTCGCTTCGGTGATCACGCCGTGCGGCTGGAGCGGGACCTGCACCGCTGGCACGCGAGCTTCGCCTTCGTGAAGAGCGCGAACGGCAACTTCGCCTTCACCTTCTACGTGTCGCTGCTGGACCAGCCGGACATCAAGTTCAACTACGAGCAGCAGACACTACAGCAGTGAGTTCGTTCTGTCCTCTCACGAGGACAGGCCGGTTCCACCATCGGTAGGTAACGTGAAGCGGGGACTTAACTTTGGATCGGGCATGCCGCCTGCTCAGTCCACGGCCAACTTCCGTCAGAGGACTCTATGCGCGTGCCGTTTCCTGCCATTCTAGGTGCCGCGGGGCTGTTCGCCGGGGCCTGCAAATCGACCACAAACGTCACCGTGCTGCCCGCCCCCTCGAGCCTCGAGTCGGTCTCGATGAACGAGGCGGTGGTGCTCTACTGGGCCGACAACGCGTTCGCTAGCGACGCGGCGGATTTTTCGATCTACCGGGTGTACAGCGCGAGCTACAACGGAGCGTGCGGGACGCGCTGGTCGCTCGAAGGGACGACCGTCGCGCCCGAATTCCTGGTAGGTGCGCTGAGCAACGGCGTGACCGTCTGCTATCATGTCACGGCATTGAGCAAGGACGGAGGGGAGAGCGACTGGTCCCCGGAACGGCAGGACACACCCCGTCCCGACGCACGCAACGTGGTGGTCTACGCCTATACCATAAACCCCGGCGCGTCGGGCTTCCGGTTCTGGGACGACCTCAACACCGATGGGATCGTCCAGCCGAGCGAGCTGGGGCTCGTCCAGAGCGGCACGCTGAACAGCATCGACTTCGTCGTCGACCGGAGCACCGTCGATTCGAGCCTGTGGATCATTCCCGTGTACTTGGGCACCACCATGCAGCAATACGGCTACGTGGACGATCTCACGTCGATCGACTTCGCGCCGGCGAGCGGCTACACTACGGCGCCGTGCGCGTGACCCACGTCGGGCGGCAGTTCCTCATCCTGGACTGGAGCTGGCAGACCGATCCCAGTAACCGCGAGCTCGCCCCCCCGCGCGCCATAGTCACCACGTCCTCGCGCTAGCGCGCGGGGGCCCGGGGCGCCACGCCGCCGCTGGTTGCGGCAGCGTGGCGCCTTCTTACTTTCCCCCGGTATGCCGGGTGCGGTCACCATCGACGGGCGGTCGCTGTCGATCGCGGACGTCGTGGCGGTGGCGCGCGACGGGGCGACGGTGGCGATCGCCGCTCGCGCGCTGGGCGAGGTCCGGCGGAGCCGGGAGGTCGTCGAGGCCGCGCTCGCTCGCGGCGCCACGATCTACGGGGTCACCACCGGGTTCGGCAAGCTGGCGCACGTGCGCATCCCCTCCGAGCGCATCCGCGAGCTGCAGCGCAACCTGATCCGCAGTCACGCCTCGGGCGTGGGCGATCCGCTCCCGGTCGACAGCGTGCGGGCGATGATGCTGCTGCGGGCGAACGTGCTGGTGCGGGGGACGAGCGGGGTGCGTCCCGTCCTTCCCGAGCTGATTGTCGCGATGCTGAACGCCCGCGTGCACCCGCGTGTGCCCTCGCAGGGGAGCGTGGGCGCGTCCGGGGACCTGGCCCCCCTGGCCCATCTGGCGCTGGCGCTGGTGGGGGAGGACGAGGGAGGGGAGCAGGGAGGGGGGGACGCCGGCGCCGCGCTGCGCGCGGCGGGACTCGAGCCGATCGAGCTGGAAGCGAAGGAAGGGCTCGCGTTCGTGAACGGGACGCAGGCGCAGGCGGGGCTCGCGGCGCTGCTGGTGCACGACGCCTGGGTCTTGTGGCGCACCGCCCACGCAGCCGCGGCGATGAGCCTCGAAGCCGTACGCGGCACGCCCGAGCCCTTCGACGCGCGCATCCACGCCGCGCGGCCGCATCCCTTCCAGGAGCGCTCGGCCGCGCTGTTGCGCGGACTGCTTGAGGCGAGCGAGATCCGGGAGTCGCACCGGGAGGGCGACCCCCGGGTGCAAGACGCGTATTCGCTGCGCTGCACGCCCCAGGTCCTGGGCGCGGTCGGCGCCGGCATCGACTTCGCCGCGGGGCTCGTCGCCGTCGAGCTCAACGCGGCGACGGACAACCCCCTGGTGTTCGAGACGGACATCGTGTCGGGCGGCAACTTCCACGGCCAGCCGCTGGCGCTCGCCCTCGACGTCGTGGGCATCGCGCTCGCCACTCTCGCCGGCCTCGCCGAGCGGCGGATCGAGCGGATCGTCAACCCCGATCTGTCATCCGGCCTCCCCGCATTTCTGGCGCGCGAGCCGGGGCTGGAATCGGGGTTCATGTCGCCCCAAATTGCCGCGGCCGCACTCGCCGCTGAGTGCCGCGTGCTCGCCACGCCCGCGAGCGTGCAGTCGCTGCCCACCGAGGGGAACCAGGAGGACGTCGTACCGATGGGGATGAGCGCCGCCTGGAAGGCGGGGCGGATCCTCGCGAACGCCGCGCGCGTCGTGGCCATCGAGCTACTCGCCGGCGCCCAGGGGCTCGAATTCCTGAAGCCGCTCGCGCCGGGACGCGGCGTCGCGGCGACGTACGCGGCGGTGCGGCGCGACGTGCCGCCGCTCGATGGCGACCGGCCGTTCACCGCCGACATCGAGCGGGTGGCGGCGGGGATTCGGGGCGGGAAGTTCGATCCGGGGGCGC